>Ga0255338_1000164_pt1 | contig 273131 bp, 261 predicted proteins | sample MeOH1_35cm_T4_19_FD_203715 | JGI IMG/M metagenome (GOLD analysis project Ga0255338, IMG submission 203715) | Sandy soil microbial communities from University of British Columbia, Vancouver, Canada - MeOH1_35cm_T4_195 | ecosystem: Engineered > Artificial ecosystem > Sand microcosm >... | reverse complement strand
CGGTCTTGTGCATCATCGCGCGCAAGATCCTGCGCACCGCTTGGTCAATATATGCCCACAAGACGACCTTCGACCCGAATCGACTGACTTGCCAAGCTTGACGGCAATCATAGAATCTCTCATGGGTTCATGTACACGCGCCATGGGTAGGCGTGCTCCATGGATAATTCATGCGCCACTTCGACATGCGCTCTGCGCTCGTCACCGCGAAGCTCGTCACGGCGTCAGCCCGGCGTCACCAACGAAGTGGTATCACGAACGAAGTGACGTCACTTTCTCGCTCAAAGGCGGAAACGCCGGCGGCGCCACCCGGTGCTTCGTCGCCGCCTCGTACGCCGCCGCGATCTTCAGCACGATGTCTTCCTTGCCCGGCTCGGCGCGGAACACGAGCGAGAAAGGCAGTCCGGGCGCTGCGAGCGCCGTCGGCTTCGAGGACGCCTTGCCGACATATTTCTTCCCGTCCGGGCTCAGCGCGAACTCGGCATCGTACGCCGTCGTCACGTAGCCCGCGGGTATCAGTACCTCGGTGAGGCCCGCGTTCGGTCCGTACTGCGACTCGGCGCGCAGCCGCGCGATGAGACCCGGCTCGTCGGGATAGCCGATGCGCGCGGGCGGCAGCGGCGTATGCAGGCGCACGATGGTGTCGAGCTTGTTCTCGAGGATCACCATCATGTCCACGCGCCGCAGCAGCTCGCGCAGCATGATGCGTTCGTCAACGCCCTGGCGGCCTCCGAGCTTGTTGCGCGGATCGCTCACCTCTTCCCAGTTCTTCCACGCGGCGCGCTGGTCGTCGCCCCAGAACTTGGAGCGCGCGTTGAGCGTCGGCCAGTCGACCAGCGTCTCCCTGTGTCCCAGCGCAGCCCAGTCGGCCGCGCGGCGCGACAAGTACTGGCGGATGTGGAAATGGAACGTCGTCGCAAGCTCCTGGTCCTGTACGGTGGAGACGTCGAGGTTGCGCGGTGCATCGATATGACCGTCCGCGAGCCGCACCATGTACTCGATCGGTGTGAGCGTGCCGCTGCCGAAGAACCTGCCCGGCGCAAACTCCGTGCGCTGTATCGCCGCGACGAAATCGGGAAACACCGGCTCGCCGCCCGGCGTGAGACGGAAGAGGATGTCCGGCATGAACGTCGGCACGAGGCGCGCGAGCGCGCCGCGGAAGTCCACGGTCATCGGCTCGATCTCCGGATCGGGCGTCCACAGCGGATCGGAAGACTCGACCAGCGTCGCGCCGAGCTTGCCGCCCAGCACGCTCTTGATCTCTTTCGCGGCTGCGGTCGTGATCGGCTCGGCTGCCTTCGTGCCGGGATTGAGCATCGATTCGCGCACGATGCCGATGCGCACGCCCTTGAGCGAGCCGGTCGCGCCGGTCGCTTTCGCGTGCACGGCATACCCCGACGCGAGCACCGTCGAGCGCGGCACCGTGGTGTACGGATCGCGCGGATCGTAGTACCCGTTCTCGGGGTCTTTCAGCGCGTCGAGTATCCTCGCGCAGTCTTCGAGCTTGCGGGCGAGTATGCCGGTGCGGTCGCAATAGATGTCCGCGCCGATCGCGCCGCCGTCGAAGCCGAGCATCGCCTTGTGCGGCAGGATGAGCGCAAGCGAATTGTGATTCGCGGGGCCGCGCGTCGACGCGCGCGTTTCTTCGCCGAGGCTCGCCATCACGAGGTTCGCGCTGACCGATACGCCTGAGCCCGAGCTCGATCCGAGCGATGCGGCGCGCGTGGTGTCGTACACGTTCGAGGGATTGCCGCCCCACGAGCTGCGCTGATAGCCCAGCACCGAGGGCAGCACCTTGTCCGGCTTGTGACCCGTGGTGTAGTTGCCGGGACGGCCGTTGTATTCGGTGCAGACCGCCTTCGCGAAAATGATCGCGCCTTTCCTGCGCAGCTGATCGACGAGGATGTGGTCGCGCGCGGGGAAGTCGATGTCGTAGCGCGCGTCCGCCCCGCCGGTCGAGTGCATGTCCTTGGTGTCGAAAGGATCCTTGAACGAGAACACCACGCCGTAGAGCGGCATCTTTTCAAGATCGGGATTGCGGCCGTACTTCGCGTCCAGCTCCGCAGCCTGCTCCAGCGCATCGGGGAAGCGGCGCAGGATCTCGCACACTGCCGGCGCGTCCGCAGGCAATGGGCCATCGTCGGGATGGCGATCGTAATCGCCGCGGCACACGACCGAGCGCTCGCCGCGAATGTTCAGAGTGGACAGCGCGTTGACCTGTCCCGCTTTCGGCTTGCCGACGATCATTCCGTACTGCTGCTGCACGGCTGCATCGGTCTCGGTAGCTTCCATGCGCCCGAACTCGATCGGCGGTCCCTGGTATTTGTCCAGATCGGGGAGAACGGCGGAGGCCTTCACCGTTTCCGTCGGAAAGCGCAGCGGCGCTCCGCCGCGCACGGTGCCTTTTGCTTCCGGGATGGCCTTGCCGTCTTCGGTGACGAGAACGCTCGCGACGCCGTTGTACGCGCGCACGCGCTCGATGTACTGTTTGACCACGTTCACGCACGTGGTGCGGCCGTCTCTGATGGCCTGGTGCAGCTCTGCAATCGTTGCTTCCTCGACGCGGAAGGGCTTGCTGGGAACTCCGCTCTGGTCCGGCATTGCTGGCCTCTTGTTCTGGGTGCGAGGCGTAACTTTAGCAGCTTTGCGCGAAGCGGCACGCGAACGGCGGTGACAATGACGGCCGCAACTGCGCGGCGGTGTTATTGAGATGCCTGCGGCACCCGTTGCCATGGATCCGGGCATTGCGTGACGTCCGGATAATAGGCGTCGAGCGGCGCACAGAAGTACCAGTACCCATCGTCGCGCTCGACATACTGCGGCGGCGCGGGCGGGTAATACACCGGCGGCGGGGCGTACACCATCGGCGGATTGTAATAGACGGGCGGCGGGTAGTACATCGGCGGCGGGGCGAAGTAGGGCGCCGGCACATAGTAATGCCGGTGCGGATAATAAGGCCTGTAGCCGGGGCTGAAGCGATCGAAATGCCTGGGCGCTGTCGCTGCTGGCGGCGCAGACCGCTGTGGCGCCGGGGCGGCGGGAGGCGCGGAATGCGGCGCTGGCTGCGGCGCCGGCTGAGGCGCCATTTTCGGCACGAGCGTCAGCGCGCTCGCGGCTCCGCCTGCTGCAAGAGTCGCTGCTCCAATAATCGCTGCCGCAAACTGTGCTCGTCTCATCGCCCGATCGTGCAAGGCCCACGTGAACGGAGCCTTTCCTCTGAGCGTTAGAGCACGTACGCGCTGCCGATATCCCCGGCACATCGTAACCGTTTGTTACCGGCGTACCGCGGGGCAGCAGCCGGCGCGGCCCGGCAGCCGGGGAGCGACGTGCGCGTCAGATCAGTGCTGCGACGGGCCGGTCGTTAACGAAAGTCGATCACGCGCACCGTGACGGGCTTGGGTGCCGGCGCACCGGGCGCGCCCTTGGCCTGCAGCGGCACGCCGTTACACTTGCCCCGGTCCCAGATCCCCTGCGCAACCGGGCTGCTGACCGCTTCGTACACTGCCCACACGATGGTGGGTTCGGGCTTGTCGGACTTCGCCATCTGCGTCTTCATCGCTTCGGCGAGCACGTCCGCGCTGCGCCTGAAGTCGTAATCCGCCCAATCGCCTTCCCTGCAATGGTGCTGCTCGAACAGCCAGTCGTGAATGACTGTTCCTCCTGTAACGTGCAGGCGGCCGTCATGGCTTGACGGGCTCGGTGGTGATTGCGACGCTGACCCCGTCTTCGCCGGCGCCGGATTTTGCGGCGGGCTGGTATGCGAAAGCCGTCGTCTTGCCGTCGACATTGAGCGCATTCAGCGCACGCGCTACCACGGCCTGCCGCGCGGACAGACGCGACGAGGGCGTCGGGTCGGACTTGCCGTCCCCATCGCGCACGACGCCTATGATTTCCGCCCTGACGATCCGGCGCGACGCGCGCTCGACTGCCGCTTTGAGCTGCGTCAGCGCGTCGTCGGTGAGTGCGTCCACGCCCGGCGTGTCGCTCGCCTTGAACGCGAGCGGCACGACCGAGCGGGACGTCGCCGGTATGGCGGTGGACGCTGCATCCACGTACACCCGCTCCGATGTCGTCGAAAGTGCCACCGGCAGCCACCGCCTGCCGTTTGCGGAAACGGCGGCGCCCATCACTTCGAGGCGCTGCCCGGCCGGCGCGTAGGCCACGATCTGGCTGCGCGGTGCCGGCTCGTCGCGCAGCTCGGCCGGTTGCCTCAACGCGACGGTGGCCTGCGGCGCGGCGGGCGCGAGGTCGGCGCTGTCCAGGTACTGCTGAGCCGCGCGCGAGAAAAATCCGCCCAGCGGCTTGTTGACCAGCTCGACGAGCTTCTTCCTGTCCCCGGTCTTCTTGCCTTCCTCGAACGTGATCTGCTCGCGGTTGTACGTCGCTTGTGTCGGCCGCAGCACCACCTGGCGAAACTGCGGCGGAATGTGCGAATCGACTTCCTGGCCGCCGAAACCGCTCTCGACCATGTGGTCCTCGATGCGGTCCTTGAACTTCTGCAAGCCTTCATCGGGGTACTTCAATGCCTGGACGAATGCGGCTGCGAACGGACTCAGCTCTTTTCCATCGGCGGCCTTCTGGCCCTGTAGCGTGGAAGCAAAGCGCACCAGGCCGCTCGGCACCACCAGCTGGCCGGCCGCCGGCGGCCTCCCGAAAGAATCGAGCGTCTCCTTCAGCGGATAATCTCGGCATGCATCGACGACGAGTATGTTGATGCGGTTTCCCGCGTAGCCGAACGTATCGTAGAACAGCTCCTCGGGGATCAGCTCTTCGAACAGATCGCGGTCGAAGCGGATGTAGCTGTCGTAGCCGGGGACGTGCAGCCTGCCGTTGCGCGCAATGCCGTGGCCCGCGAAATAGACGAGCCCCGTGCCTTTGAGCGCGCGCAGCGTGACGGCGAACTCGTAGAGCGCACGCTTGATGATCTGCCGGTTGATCTGCGCAGGCTTTCTATCCTCGTGCAGCGCGATCACCGAGAAGCCGGCTTCGCGCAGCGCTTTCGTCACCGCGACGGCGTCGTTGACCGGATTGACGAGCGGATGGAAGCCGCCGTCCTCCTGCACCGAGCTCACCGGGATGACCAGCGCGTTGCGCGCCGGCAACGGATACTGCGCGGTTCCCTCGTAGTACGAAGGCGCCTGCGCCGCTGCGGCAAGCCCGCACCACCACAGGCACGCCATGATCAGGCATCGGGATGACATGGCCACTCCTATTTAGAGTCCCTAACACAATGAGGCACGTGTGCGTTACGGCCAGGATTGTGGATGACGCGAAGGACGGCGCAGTCGATATCGCGAATATCGACAAGCCGGCCGACAAAGTCAGGCGCGATCCTGGCCGTAACCCGAAGGGCTGGCACGAGTTTTCGCCCATGGCTTTGTCGCTCACCTTGCCAATATTCGCGATATTGGCTGCGGATCGCTTCGCGCCCTGAGCGAAAATCGTGACAGCGCAGCATGCGCTTCATTGTGTTAGGGGCTCTTAGGGCTTCGCAGGCTCTCCGGCAAGCAGCCGCGACTTCATCGACAGCAGGTGCTGGACTTCGTTATAGCGCGAAGCCGACAGCCGCTTGAACACGTCGGGTATCGCGGAGCGCGAGACGCCCTGGCGCTCCCTGATGTCGGCGCCATACGCCTCCCGGATTGCGTCCACGTCCCTGCGCGAGGGACGTTGCGCTTCCGCTTTGACGTAGCAGGGACTGCGCTCGCGATCGAGGAAGGCGGTCGGCTCGAACGAGTAGTGCATGATCGACTCCGGATCGTAGAACGACGACTGGTACTTGCGCTGATTCTGCTCGATGACGTTCTGCAGCTTGACGAACGCCGACTCCATGTAATCCTTGCTGCCGCCCCAGTCGAAGTTCGTCCAGAGGTAATTGAAATCCCAGCGGCAGTCCTTCTTGATCTCGGGACTCTGGTGCTCGTGCTCCAGGCCGAGCGCGTGGCCGAACTCGTGCCCGACGAGATAGTTCAGTCTCTCGTCCTGCGGCGACGAGAGCGAGAGATTCATGCTCACGGTCTGGCGCAGGCTTTCCATGCCGACATAGGAATAGTTGCCGGCTCTCGGATCGAGCGCGATGCGAATGTCCGCGATCGGCTCACTGCCGCAGTCCTGCAGCTTCTTGAGGTTTTCGAGATCGAACTGGAGGTTGCCGCCGGTGTAGCGCTCGAGATCCCATGCGCCCTTTGCGGCGTCGATTACGGCGCGCCGCATTTCCGGCGAGCCGCTGTGAAAGCACACCGTGATCCTGCGCGGCACCGGCCACAGCAACAGGTTGTTGAGAACGGAGCGCGTGCTGACGTCGGCCTGCGGCGTCTCGGCGAGTGCCGCCTTGATCGCTTCCGAGGCGCCGCTGCGTGCGTAGAGTGCGGCGCCGCGCGGGTCGTGACCGGCACACTCGCCGGCCACCAGCGCAAGAAGGGTGAACATCACATGCGGAACTCGCGTCGCGTGCATCGTTGCCTCCTCCTGCATCAGCGGCGGCTGTTGTCCTTGATCGCCCAGTTGAAGTTGATCGTCGGTGACGGCGCTGCTCGCTCCAGCGTGCTCATGGTGCGTCCGAACTCCCGCCTTGCCTGAAGCGCTTCGGGACTCAGCGGCGCTGCGGCACCAGGCGCGCCGGGCGGCGGTGGCGGGCTCTTCCTGTTTTCCGCGACCTTGTCGGCAATCTTCTTCCGCAGGTTTGCAATGCCCGGATCGTCGGTCCAGCCGAGGATTTGCCCTATATATCTCAACCGCGTGATCACGTCGGCGCCGGGCGTCGCATTGAGCCGCAGTGTCGAGACGAAAGGCGCGAGCCCTGGAGAAAGCTGCAGGAGGGCTCGCGCGCTTTCCTGGCGCTCGGCGGGATCGTCGATCGATGCAACGGCGTAGAGCGCTTCGAGCTGGCCCTTTGCAAACGTGCCGGGCGGAACGGAGCCGTCCGCGAGTCTGGGCGCAGCCGCGTCGTACACGAGCTTGATTTCCGCGTCGGCTTCCGCCGGCTTTGCGGCAGGCGGCTGTGCGCCGAACACCACCAGCTCCGACTTGATCACGCTTTCGGTGATGACGTCGGCGATGACCTTGTGCGAGCACAGCGCGTCGTAGCGCATCAGGTCCTGCTTCGCCTCGTCGAAGCTGCCGTAGCCGCCCGCCTTGTCCTTCGCCTGTATGCGCGCCTTGATCGGGTCGCGCAGCTCGACCTGGATCTTGTTGTGCACCTTGCGCAGCTGAGGCGTCATCACGTAGTTCGCCTTGTAGTTCTCGAACCATGCGTTGCCCGCGGCAAGCGCGGTCGCGACGTTGAAGATGGCGCGGTGGTGCGTTTCCGTCACGGCGAGGATTGCGGTGACTGCCGTGCCGACGACGTTGAAATTGGTCTGGCTGTACGAGGCTTCCACGCGGCGCGCTTCCAGGCGATCGAAGAACAGGCCGCACGTCTGGTCGGAGAGCGCGACGCCTTTGTCGATGAAGCGCGAGATCCAGTACTGCCGCAGCTCATCTTTCGAGCCGGCGTTGTAGGCGCACGTCATGGCGACGGAGAACAGCATGCTTTCGGACGGTATGACCGTGCCGTTGCCCTGATGGGCATCCTTGGCGCAGAGCGCGGTGATGCTCGCGCCGAGGCTGGACACGTCGATGGTGGCGGAAGGACCGGGGAATATCGGCTCCGGCTCTATGGTGCGATCCAGCGTCGTGCATCCGGCGAGCGAGACCAGCGCGAGCGCGGCAACGATTGCATATCGCGAAGAGTGCGGCGGTCTGCTCGTGGGGAGATGTTCTGGCCGAGGCGGGTGCCACAGGCGCTTCGTGAGCGGTTTATCGATGCAGCGGCGTAATGACATCCCGAGCGCGCGCTCTTGTCGCATGAAGGCACCCCCCTTGGTCGCGCCCCGCGCGAATCGGGGCGCGGTAGCGTGCGAAAGTTAACGGACGCGCCTGTGAGCCGTCAACGAAAGCATCGTCAAGACCGCTGAGTCTGCTCCAAATCTGTCGTTTTGGTAGATTTTCTCGCCTTGGAGGGTGGCGCATCTTGCCGCGACGTTGATCTTCGTCGCGGTCAACGAGTTCCTCACCGGCGACCTGCGCCGGCAGGCCGGGACGAGTCGACGCCCTGAGCCGACGTGGCTGTGGACGTTATGCCGTGCGCCTGCGATGCCGCGTGGCCCGCTTCGAGCTCGCCGACTTGCTCGCGGCCGCGCGTCGCTGGGGTTTGGCTTCCTTCTCGGGCTCCTTGTCGTCGGCCTTCCCGCTCTTGTTCTGCAGGCTGCGTCGCAGCATCGCGGCAAGGTCTATGACTTCTGCGGTGTGCGGCTGCTCGGCGGGCGCCTCTTCCTCCGGCACGGAATGGATCTGGCCCGCCTTTACGCGCTCCTTGATCCGCGCCATCAGGTCGTCGCGATAGGTGTCTTTGAACTTCTCGGCTTTCCACTCCTGCTTCATGCCTTCGACGAGCTGCTTCGCCATGTCGCGCTCCCTGGCGGTCACGCCGGCCGATTTCGGAATCTCGAGATCGCTGGCGTCGCGGATCTCGTTTTGCCAGCGCAGCGTGTTGAGCACCAGCAGGTTGCCCACGGGCAGCAGCGCCGCAAGATGCTCCCTGGTGCGGATGACCACATGGCCGATCGCGATGCGGCCCGTCTCCTTCAGAATGTCCCGCAGTAGCACATAGCCTTTCTCGCCGCGCTTGCCGGGCTCAAGGTAGTACGGCGTGTCGAGGTAGTAGGGCTCCAGCGCCTCTGCCTTGATGAAGGCGAGTATCTCGACCGTCTGGGTCGCCTTGGGATTCGCGGCCTTGAAATCCTCGTCCGTGATGAGGACGTACTCGCCCTTTTCGTACTCGTATCCTTTGACGATCTCGTCGCTGGAGACTTCCTTGCCCGTCTTCTTGTTGTATTTCTTGTAGCCGATGGGAGCGAAGTTGCGCTTGTCGAGCATGTCGAAGCTGATGTCTTCGCTCCTGGTCGCCGAATACAGGTTGACGGGTATGTTCACGAGGCCGAACGAGACGGCGCCCTTCCATAATGCTCTTGCCATGGCAGCAACCCTCGGTTGTCGATGTCGATCCAGGGGCTGCATATTGCGTGCCGTCTCGGCGCCGGTGCGCCAGCACCGCTGCGGCAGCGCGGAGGCCACCTTGGGAGGCGCCCGCTAGAGGTTACCGGCCGCGTGTCTAGATCGCTGCTTCCGCCTGCAGCGCGCCGGGCTTGACCGGTGCGACGTGTCGATGACGCATGACTCCGGCGATAGTGGCAATCAAGGTGATGACGCCGGCAACTGCCGACACGCCGTCGTCCGGGTAGAACAGCGCCACGAACGATATCAGCAGCAGCAACGAGCGCAGCGCGAGATCGGTCACCTTGCTCTCGACGATGCGCCCGAACATCGCGAACGCCGTGCCGCACGTCCCCATGCCGACGACGAGAGTCGCTGCGACTTGCATCCAGCCCGGCGTCACGACCATTTCCGATCGCGAGAAGATCGCAAACGTCATCAGCGTGACCGGCAGGCAGATCTTCAGCGACACCCACATCGTGCGCATGAACGACGCCTCGGCGATGCGAGCGGAGATCGCGGCGGTCAACGAGGTCGGCGGCGACAGCTCGCCCCACACCGAGAGCAGGAACACGAAGAAGTGCGCGACCCAGGGATTCACGCCGAGCTTCGTCAGCGGGCCGACGATCACGACGGCGCCGATGATGTAGGTCGCCGTCGGCGGCAGCCCCATGCCGACCAGCCAGCCGAACACGAACGCCATGAAGATCATCGCCATCAGGTTCCACGACCCGAGGTCCATCAGCATGCCGCCCATGCGGTTGATGAAGCCGGTGACGGTGAACAGCCCGATCATGATGCCCAGCGTCGCGAGCAGCAGCGTCAGGTAGGACGTCATGTCCGCGTGCGTCTCGATCGAAAGCTTCACGTTGCCCAGAAAGGTTTCCTCGGCGATGTCCGGGTCCTTGCGCACATACTTGAAATACAGGAAGTTCACGAGCAGCAGCACGAAGAGGAACGCTGCGGTATACAGCGCCGCGAGCAGCTCGCCCATTCCGACCCAGCCCATCATCAGCAGCAGGAACAGCACCGCCGCGAAGAAGATGCCGGTCTTGATCTGCTTGTACAGCGGCACTGCCGGCGCGACGACGGCTTCGCGCGGCAGGAGCCGCACGCACAGCAGATACACCGCAAAGGCGAGCGATGCGTAGTATACGAACGCAAGCGCGAAGCCGCGCGTCACGACATCCCAGTACGGCACGCCGAGAAACTCCGACATCAGGAAGGCGCCGACGCCCATCATGGGCGGCATGATGAGGCCGCCCATCGAAGCGGCGGTCTCGGTTGCTGCGGCGAAAACAGGCGGCACGCCGTAGCGCTTCATCAGCGGAATCGTGATGCTGCCGACGACGACGGCGTTGGCCGAGCCGCTGCCGCTCACCATGCCGATCGACAGCGATCCCATCACCGCGGCCTGCGGCACCATCTGCCGCGAATTGCCGGCGATGCGCTGCATCACGAGGATCATCGCGTTCTGCGCGCCGAATCCGTTCGCGACGGCCGCAAGCAGCAGGAACGCCGCGATGAGGGTAAGCGCGATCTGGCCGTAGATGCCGTAAATGCCGTTCGACATCTCCACCGTGCTCGATGTGACGATGCGGTAGAAATCCGTTCCGGGATGCCAGAAGAAATCGATAGGGCTCAGGTAGCCGAACAGCGTGTAGAGCACGAGGCCCACGTTCACCCAGAACAGCGTCGGATGCGCGAGACGGGACAGCTCCATCACCAGCAGGAACATGAGCAGTCCAACGACGAAGTCCTGCGTCGTATAGGAGCCCTGCCGCCAGATCGCGACCTCTTCGTAATTGATCAGGAAATAGCCGAAAGCATAGACGCAGATGCCGAGATAGAGCATCACTGCCAGGTTGTTGACGATGCCGGGCAATCGCCCGTACAGCGGCTTGCCCTGGTACATGAACAGTATCTGCAGGGCCAGCGCGATGGGCAGCAGGCGGGAAACGAGCTCCTGCGGGCCGCCGAAGCCCGTATAGCAATACCAGATGACCCACGCGAACATCACCACGGACAGCGCGAAGGTCACGTTTTTCAGGTTAGCGTGCCGCTTGAGCCAGGCTGCCATCGATTCCCCCTCCTTGCGAAGGGCCTGCATGCGCAGGCCCTTCAGGGATATTGCTATGCGGTCACTTCGCGATCTTCCAGCTCTCGTTCCAGGCCTTGTGCTCCTTCAGGAACTTCACCAGCCCGGGATGCACGGGAATCTGCGGATTGGCGCTGATGCCCTGCACCTGCATGCCGACGAAGTCCTTCGCCATCGGCGTGAAGCCCGCATCCGATTTGGCGAGGCTTTCGCGATTGTTGTAGAACGCGTTGAGCAGCTTGTAGACGACTTCTTCGGGCATGTCCGGGCGCATGTTGTAGCCGAACAGGATGGGCACGGCCTGGATCTGCGTCACGCCGAGGTCCTTGCTGAACGCGTCCTTCGGATTGACGTCCACGACGGCAAGGCCCGCGGCCTTGAGTTTCGCGACCTCCTGAGGGCACGGATTGATCACTTTGACGTCCATGCGCACTTCGGTTTCTTTCCAGTAGCTCGCGAGCGAGCGGCCGGCCGTGGTGTAGGCGACGGCGCCGGCGATGGTGCCGGCCTGCAATGCGTCGCTCTGCGTTTTCGGATCGATCTGCACGTGCTTGAACTGGTAGCCCAGCGCCTTGTAGATGCGCACGAAGTTGAGCCAGTTCATGAAGCCGGCGGGCGTGTAGAACACCGGCTTGCCGCTGAAATCGCTCCAGCACTTGTACTTGCCGGCGTCCTTCGCCGACGTCGCCATGAACGATTCCATCGGGTACGCGTACCACGAGTGCACCAGCAGGCTCTTCGCGGGCTTGTAGTTCTTGAAGCCGCCGGAGCCCTCGTACAGTTCCTGCATGCCGACGTCCGCGGTGTAGCCGATCTCCGCGTTGCCGTCCATCGCCGACTTCATCGCGCCGACGGTCGACGGAAATGGATTTACCGTGATGGTGTACTGGCCGCCGAGTGCTTCTTCGCCGATCTTCACCATCGCGGCCGCCACTTTGTAGCCGTACGAATCGACGCTCGACGTGGCCCAGCGGATCGACTTGCGGTCCTGCGCGTGGCCGGGCGCGGTGGCCGACACGGTGAACAGGGTGAAGACGGCAGCGGAAACAGCGAGCTTGAAACCGAACCTTTGCTGAACCATGGCATTCCTCCTCAAGAGCGCCACCAGCCCGGCGCTGGAAAGCGCGCGTTGGTTTCGAATCGGTCTACTTGTTTCTTGGTAAAACGCTCCGTCAACGTATAGAAGACGTCGGGCGAATGACTTGACCTGCGTCAGAGAATCTGCAACCGATGCCGAAAACATGGCCGTACGAAAAAGAGAAATCAATCCCGCAGGCCGGTCCGGCGTCGACGCCTTGCGCAATGCCGCGCGCACTGTCCCGGACGGCTATGGCGCCGTCAGTTCGCGCAGTGCTTTCACGACCATGCGCGCAGCGCGGCTCAGCGGGCGCTGCGTGGTGGTGCTCACCGTCGTGAACCGGGCGAGCCGCGGCTTTGCGATGCGTCTCGTGGTCAGCATGCCGTGCGCGCGCTCCTCGGCGACTGCCTCGGCGGTCAGCACCGTGTAGCATCCGCAGCGGCGCACCAGTTCCTTCTGCGCCACGATGGAATCGGCCTCGACCACCACGTTGAGCGCGCACTTGTGCTTGCGGGCGGTTTCTTCGAGCAGCAACCGGAGGCCGTTCGGTGCGCCCGGCAGCACGAGAGGTGCCGCGGCGATCTGCCGGAACGGAACATCGGACACCGGAGCGCGCCGGCCGGGCGGTCCGATGAGCAGAAGTTCCGAGCGCAGCAGAATATCCTCCTTGCCGCTGCGCAGGGTGCGATAGCGGGCCAGCAGCGCGATGTCGATGCGGCCTTCCATGAGCCACCGCTCGATCTGATCGCTGAAGCCTTCGAGGATGCGCAGCCTGATGCCGGGAAACTCCGCGCTCATCCGCTCGAAGAGACGGGAGGCGAGTCGCGGGACGAGCGACGGCAGCAATCCCAGGGCGACGGTGCCGGAGGGCGACTGCCGCAGGTCGCGCACGTCCGCCGTCAACTGGTCGGCGTGCACGAGCAGCAATTTCGCCCGCGGCAACGCCGCTTCTCCAAGGTCGGTGAGCGTCACGCCGCGCCCGGTGCGATGGAACAGCCGTCCGCCGAAATGATGCTCGAGCGCCGCGATCGAGCGGCTGAACGACGGCTGCGTCATGCCGGCTTCCGCGGCGGCCCTGCTGAGGCTTCCCATTTCGCTGACGCGGACGAAGCACTGCAGCGCCTTCATGTCCATGGCGGGTACCCATACGCAGTACGCATATCCGATATATTAGCCATGCGCTTGGCAGATAGCTACACGGCGCCTACAGTGTCCGTCACGACAGGCACACGGCCGCAGGCCGGTGCACCCTTACTGGAGGAGCCCATGAAACCGGCCAGATACGCTTCCGCGCTCGCTGCTGCAGCTCTGCTCGCATCCGCCGCCATTCCCGCCCGCGCGGCGTTCCCCGAGAAGCCGATCCGGCTGATCGTGCCGTTTCCCGCCGGCGGGCCGACGGACGCGATGGCACGGCTCATGAGCCAGAAAGCAGCGCCCGTGCTGGGGCAGCAGATCGTGGTGGACAACATCGGCGGCGCCGGCGGCGTCATTGCGGCGGAAACGGCGGCGCGAGCGCCCGCCGACGGCTATACGCTGTTCTTCGCGACGACCGGCACCATCGCCATCAACCCCACGCTGTACGCCAACGCGCGCTACGCGCCGGAGAAGGACTTCATGCCCGTCACGCTGGTCGCGACCAGCGCCAACGTCCTGCTCGTGCATCCGTCGGTGCCGGCACACAATGTACGGGAGCTGATCCGCTTCGCGAAGGCGAATCCCGGCAAGCTCATGTTCGGCTCCGCAGGCAACGGAAGCTCCAATCATCTTTCGGGAGAATTGCTGAAGTCGATGACGGGCATCGACATCGTTCACGTGCCATACAAAGGCACCGCGGCCGCGACGACCGATCTGCTGAGTGGACGCCTGCCGATGATGTTCGACACCATCATCACCGGCATGCCGCACGTCGCCGCCGGGAAGCTTCGCGCGCTCGGCGTGACGGGCACGGCGCGCTCGGAGGCGGCGCCGGGTGTGCCCACGATCGCGGAATCCGGCATCCCGGGGTTCGACGTCACGATCTGGTTCGGCGTGGTCGCGCCCGCCGGAGTGAAGGAGCCGGTCTCGCGTCTGAACCAGGACATCGTCAAGGCGGTCAGCACGCCGGACACCCGGGCGCGCTTTGCCGCGCTCGGCGCCGACGTGTCGGCTTCGACGCCCGAGCAGTTCGGGCAGCGCATGCGGGCGGACATCGCCAAGTGGTCGAAAGTGGTGAAGGAGAGCGGTGCGCGCATCGATTGAGCGCATTGCCTCCGCTGTCACGCACGCCATGAGCGACACGCTGCGATTTCTGCTCGACCCGGCGAGCATCGCCGTGATCGGCGCCTCCGACGACCGGAACAAGGTCGGCGGGCGGCCGCTGCACTACATGAAGCGCTACGGCTATCGCGGGCGCGTCTATCCGGTCAACCCGAAGCGCCGGTCGGTGCAGGGCTTCGACTGTTACGCCGATCTCGCAGCGCTGCCGGAAGCGCCGGAGCTCGCCGTCATTGCGGTGCCCGGCGAGCAGGCGGCTGCCGCCCTGCGCGACTGTGCTGCGCGCGGCGTGCGCGGCGCGGTGCTGATGAGTTCCGGATTTGCGGAAACCGGGCCGGCCGGCCGGCGCGCGCAGGACGAGCTCGTCCGTGTCGCACGCGACGGCGGCCTCCGCATGATCGGGCCCAACGCGCAGGGCGTTGCGAATTTCCGTTCCGGCGCCGTCGCGAATTTCTCGACGATGTTCATGGAAGTGGAGCCGCTCGACGGTCCCATTGCGATCGTGAGCCAGAGCGGCGCGGCGGGCGTGGTGCCCTACGCGCTGCTGCGCGAACGCGGGCTCGGCGTGCGCTATGTCGCCGCAACCGGCAACGACGCCGACGTGAACGTCAGCGACCTGCTGGGGCCGATACTCGACGATCCCGAAATCCGGCTCATTCTTCTCTATCTCGAAGCGATCGACCGCGCAGACGTGCTTGCGCGGCACGCGGAGCGCGCGCGCGAACGCGGCGTCGCGCTGGTTGCGCTCAAGGCAGGACGCAGCCGCAAAGGAGCCGCCGCGGCGAGTTCGCATACCGGCGCGCTCGCGAGCGAGGATGCGGTCGTCACCGCCTTCTTCCGCCGCCACGGCATCTGGCGCGTGGACGATCTGCACGAGCTTCCGAACGCCGCGCCGCTGTACATCCGTCAGTACGCGCCCCGCGACGGCCGGCTGCTCGTCATGAGCCACAGCGGCGCGATCGGCGTGACGTGCGCCGATGCAGCGGAGCGGCTGGGGATCGCGCTCGCGGAGCTCGGCCCGGAAACGGGAGCCCGCCTGAAGGCAATCCTTCCGGCGTTCGGCGCCGTGCACAATCCCGTCGATCTCACGGCCGGCCTGCTGAGCGACGGCAAGCTCTTCGGACGCGCGCTCGATGCGCTGGCCGCCGATCAGGCGGTCGATATGGTGCATATCGGCGTGCCGGTCGCCGGCGAGGGCTACGACGTGGACGCTTTCGCGCGCGCGGCGCGCGAGGCGCAGACGCATACCGGCAAGCCGGTGCTCGTCTCCGCGCCGCAACGCGACGTACTCGCCCGGTTTGCAGCGCAGGGACTGGGCACGTACCAAAGCGATACCGATGCGCTGCGCGCAGTGCAACAGTACGTCGCGCACCGACGCCTCATGCAGACGCGGCTGCGGCTGCCGCAGCGCGCGACGCCCGTACGCCTGCCTGCCGGGAGCGGCCATCTGAGCGAAGCCGACAGCATGAGCGTGCTCGCGCAGGCGGGGCTGCCGATCGTCGCGCATCGCGTGTGTCGCACACCCAGCGAGGCCGCGGCCGCGTTTCGTGCGATCGGTACGCCGTGCGTGCTCAAGGCGAGCGCTGCCGAGATTCCCCACAAGACGGAGCACGGGCTGGTGTGGCTGCATCTTGCCGACGAGGCCGCAACGGTGCGTGCCTACGGAGAGTGCAGTCACAAGCTTGCCCGGCTCGGGCTGCCGGCGGCCGCGCTTGTCGCGCGCGAGGAGCGCGGGCGACGCGAGCTGGCGCTGGGCGCGCGGCGCGACCCGCAACTCGGCCCCGTGGTGCTGATCGGCGACGGCGGCAAGTACATCGAAACGCTGAAAGACTATGCGCTGCTCGTGCCGCCTTTCACCGAGGAAGAGGTGCGCGAGGCGCTGGGCGGCCTGCGCGTCTGGCCGATACTCGCCGGCGTGCGCGGCGAGGCACCGGCCGACGTCGACACCGTGTGCCGGGCCGCGGTCCAGCTCGGCGATCTCATGCTCGGCACGCCCGCGATCGAGTCCGTCGATGTCAACCCGATACTGGCGCAGGAGGAAGGGCGCGGCGCGGTCGTCCTCGATGCGGTCGTGACGCTCGCGGCGCAGGAATCCCGTAACTCGGAGGCGGCATGACTCTCGTGATCTGCGAAAAGCGCGACGGGATCGGCATCGTGCGGCTGAACCGTCCGGACCGTCTGAACGCGGTGAACACGGCATTGCGCACGGAGCTGATCGCTCTGCTGTCCGAACTGAACCGCGACGAGACGGTGCGCGCGATCGTTCTTACCGGAGCGGGCGACCGGGCATTCAGCGCCGGCCAGGACCTCGACGAGTCCGTGGACGTCACGCCCACCGACATTCCGCGCTGGCTCAACCATCAGCGGGCGATGTACCAGGCCGTGCGCGATCTCGACAAGGGTTGTGTCGCTGCGGTGAACGGCATCGCGGCGGGCGCCGGCTTCCAGCTCACCCTGTGCGCCGACCTGCGCATCGGCCATGCCGACGTCCGGCTGGGGCAGCCCGAAGTGCTGGCCGGGCTTGCGAGCATCGTCGGCTCCTATCTCATGAGCTTGTACGTCGGCGAGAGCGCGAATCGCCAGCTGTCGCTCACCGGCGAGCTGATCGACGGCCGCCGCGCGCACGCCATGGGCCTGCTGAACGAACTGGTGGCGCGCGACGAGGTGATGCCTGCAGCGCTGCGCGAAGCGGCCAAGATGGCTGCCGTGCCGCCGACGGCGATGCGTCTGACCAAAGAACGCTTCCGGCTGCGCACGCAGCCGGGATTCGACGAAGCGTGCAACGCCGTCATTCGATATCATCTCGAAAATTATGCGAGCGGAGAGCCGCAGGCGGTGCAGCGCGCCTTCCTCGCGCGACGCAGCATCCGCCGCCCCGGATAATGAGGACACAACCCATGGCAAAAGAGATCACACTGGAAGTCGTCGGCGATATCGCGCATGTCACGCTCGACCGGCCGGACAAGCTCAACGCGCTGACGACCGCGGGCTTTCTGGAACTCACCGATGCGGTGTCGCGCGTGGCCCGTGACCAGGCCGTCAAGGTCGTCGTGGTAAGCGGCGCCGGGCGCGCCTTCTGTGCCGGAGGCGACGTCGCGGCCATGGCGACGGATTCGGAGTTCACCGAAACGACGCTCGAAGGGCGTCAGCAGACGCTGCGGGCGGCCATGGACTGCGCACGCCTGCTGCATGACATGCCGAAGCCGACCATCGCCATGGTGCGCGGCGCAGTGGCCGGCGCCGGGTTGTCCATCGCATTGGCCTGCGACCTTCGCATCGCCTCCGAGAACGCGCGCTTCGTCACGGCCTTCAGGGAAGTCGCGTACTCGGGCGACTTCGGCGGCAGCTATTTCCTCACGCAGATCGTTGGGCCGGCGAAAGCGAAGGAGCTGTACTTCCTCTCGGAGCGGCTGGATGCCGCAGCCGCGCTGCAGCTCGGCATCGTTACCCGCGTGGTGGCGGATGCGGAGCTGTCGGACGCGACGCAGGCGATTGCCGCGCAGCTCGCGGCCGGCCCGTGCATCGCCTACCGCTACATGAAGCGCAACCTCAACGCTGCCGAAACGCAGACACTGGCCGAAGTGATGGATCTCGAAGCCTGGCACCATACCCGCTGCGGCATGACCGAGGACCACCTCGAGGGCGCGCGCGCTTTCGTCGAGAAGCGCAAGCCGGTATTTCGCGGCCGCTGACCACACAGGATGAGACGACGATGATCCGGAAATCGCAGTTGTACATCGACGGGGCATGGGTCGAGCCCCACGGCAGGAGCACGATCGACGTTCGTTCGCCGGCGACCGAAGAGGTCATCGCCTCGATACCGGCGGGCGATGCCGATGACGTCAGCCGCGCGTGCCGGGCGGCGAAGGCCGCGTTCGACGTCTGGTCCGCAACGAGTCCTGCTGCGCGCGCGGCGATGCTGCGCAAAATACACGAGGGTTTGAAAACGCGTCAGGCCGAGATCGGCGAGACGATCGCGCGCGAGGTCGGCATGCCGCTCAAGCTCGCCGTGCGTATCCAGGCCGCTTTGCCGATCGCCACGTTCGCGTTCTACGCCGACCTGCTGGAGTCGTTCGCGTTCGAAGAAGAGGTCGGCAATTCGACGGTGCTGCGCGAACCGGTGGGCGTGGTCGCATGCATCACGCCGTGGAATTATCCGCTGCACCAGATCGCCGCGAAGGTCGCGCCTGCGATTGCCGCCGGATGCGCTGTGGTGCTGAAGCCGTCCGAAGTCGCACCGCTCAACGCGTACATACTCGCCGAGGTGATCCATGCGGCGGGACTGCCCGGAGGCGCATTCAATCTCGTGACGGGCGACGGCCCGACGGCGGGCGAGGCGCTGGTGCGCTCGTGCGACGTGGACATGATTTCGTTCACCGGCTCCACGCGGGCGGGCAAGCGCATCGGCGAGCTGGCGTCGCAGGACGTCAAGCGCGTGGCGCTCGAGCTGGGCGGCAAATCGGCGTCCATCGTGCTGGACGATGCGGACCTTGCCGCCGCCGTGAAGGGCACGGTGCAGAGCTGCTTTCTCAACAGCGGTCAGACGTGCAACGCGCTCACCCGCCTGCTGGTCCCCGAGGACCGGTACGACGAAGCCGCCGGTATTGCCGCGAGCGTTGCGCAGACGTTCACGGTCGGTGACCCCTTTGCGGACACGACGCGTCTCGGACCGCTGGTGTCGGCGGCGCAGCGCGAGCGCGTACGAGCCATGATCCGCACGGGAGAAGCGGAAGGTGCGCGGCTTCTGACGGGCGGCGCGGAACCGCCCGAAGGCCTGAACCGGGGCTATTTCGTCAGGCCGACGGTGTTCGGCCGCGTCGATCCCCGTTCGAGGCTCGCGCAGGAAGAGGTATTCGGCCCCGTGCTGAGCATTGTGTGTTACCGGGACGAGGCGGACGCGATCCGCATCGCGAACGACACGGCTTACGGTCTTGCCGCCGCAGTGTGGTCCGGCGACGAAGCGCGTGCGAGGCGTGTAGCGCTCGGATTGCGCGCGGGCCAGGTGGACATCAACGGCGCGCGCTTCAACATGCAGGCGCCGTTCGGCGGCTACAAGCAGTCGGGGCGCGGCCGCGAGCTGGGCCGCTACGGGCTGGAAGAATATCTCGAGTACAAAGCCATCCAGTTGCCTCGCTAGGCGTCCGATACGGGCTTCGCTATCCCTCCGCCGATTGCCAGCCCGACAGTAACATCGATACACTCGACGGCACGTCGCAATGGACTTCGTGCGGGAACAGATGCCATGTCGAGCTTGAAACCCATCCGGCGCCTGATCGCAGGCGATGACGACGACGGGCTGTCGAGAGTGCTGATCGACGGACCTGCGCCGAATGCGCATCCGTCGCCCACGCTGCCCGGGTGCGGGCATACGGACCTGTGGGTGTGGAACGACTCGCCGCTGAAGCTCGGTGGCAACACCGACGAAGGCAATCTCCAGTACAACTTTCCCGGCGAGCCGCGTGGCGGACATCTGCGCGTGGTCCAGAGAGCGGGCCGGCCCGCGGGCTACGATCGCGCGAAGGACAGCGAGGCGGCGCCGTTCCATGCGCCGAAGATGCGAGCGGGCACGACGGGCACGTGGGAGCGCGGCGGCAACGACTCGTATGCCTCGACCATGCACAAAACGCAGACGGTCGATTACGGCATGATGCTCAACGGCGCGCGCGAGCTGATCCTCGACGAAGGCCGCGTGCTCATGCAGCCGGGCGACATCGTGATCCAGGTCGGCGCGTGGCACCAGTGGGGCTATCCGCTCGACGGCCGGATGGCCTTCGACATGATCGGCGCCGATTTTCCGAGCGGTAACGGCAACGCGGTCGGCGACGACAAGCCGATGGCCGCGAGCGCGCCGCCGCCGGGCATGAAGCTCAATCGCCGCATCGTGACCATAGACCGGCCCGACGGCAAAAGCGTGATCGTGAGCGACGGGCCGTCGCCCGACGTGCTGCTCGATCCCGCGCGCCCCGGCTTCGCGTCGCAGCGCATGTGGGCGACGGACGCGTGTCCCGCGCGCATCGTGTACGAGACGCTGCATTTCCCGCGCACGCTGGAGCCGCAGAACGGCGGCACGAGCTTCCGCGTGGACATCCTGCCGCCCGACAGCGCGTGGCGCGGCAAGGTGACCGAGCAGGATGTGCGCAACTACTTCAGGCTCATGGGGTCGCCCGGCGCGTGCGCGTGGAGCGCGGACGCGAAGCATCCGTACCTGCAGAAGGCCGCGACGTTCGAGTACTGCGTGGTGCTCGAAGGCGAGCTCGTGCTGATGCTCGACAAGGAAGAAAAGGTGTTCAGGCAGGGCGACGTGGCGCTGCTCAAAGGTGTGCGCTACGCCTGGAGCAACCGCACCGGCGCGCGGGCAGTGCTGGCGATCAGCACGCACGAAGGGCGGGCTTGAACGATACCGTAACCCTTCGACAGGATTTACAGGATGAGATCAAGAACCCGAAAGGTTTAATCATGTCCATCCTGTCAATCCTGTCCAAGTCGCGCTCTTTTGTTTTTGTAGCGCTGCTGTGTCTTGCGAACACAGGCGCACACGCGCAAAGCGCGGCGAATTTTCCAGCCAAGCCGATCCGCATCGTGATCCCATACCCACCGGGCGGCGGGACCGACACGCTCGCACGCCCGCTCGCGCAGCGCCTCACCGACAATATCCGGCAGCAGGTCATCATCGACAACCGCGGCGGCGCCAACGGCAACATCGGCATGGAGATGGTCGCCAGGTCTGCGCCGGACGGCTACACGCTGGTGCTCGCGCTGACGGCGCAGCTCGCCGTCAATCCCGGTCTCTACAGGAAGCTGCCGTACGATCCGGTGCGCGACTTCGAGCCGATCACCTTGCTGGGCGCCGGCCCTTATACGCTGCTGGTGCATCCGTCGCTGCCGGCGCGCAGCGTGAAGGAGCTCATCGCGCTCGCGCGCGTGAAGCCCGGGCAACTGGTGTACGGCTCTGCGGGCAACGGCAGCGGCGCGCACCTCGCGAGCGAGCTGCTCGACAGCATGGCCGGCGTGAAGATGGTCCACGTGCCTTACAAGGGCGCGGGACCGGCGCTGGTGGATCTCATCGCGGGCAACCTGCAGGTGCTGTTCGCGACTTACCTCTCGTGCAAGCAGCACATCGAGACCGGCCGCGTGCGCGCGCTGGCGGTCACGACGTCGAAGCGGCTCACCGGCGTGGAGCTGCCGACGATTTCTGAAGCGGCGCTGCCGGGCTACGACGCGGGCGTGTGGTACGCGGTGCTCGCGCCGGCGGGCACGCCGCGGGAGGTCGTGGGCAAGCTGCACGACGAGATCGTGCGCGCCGCAACGCATCCGGAAATGAAGAGGCTGTTCGCGAATGCGGGCATCGAGCCGATCAACAGCTCGCCGGAAGAGCTGGCGTCGTACATCAGGAGCGAGATGGCGAAGTGGGCGAAGGTGATCCGGGAAGCGAACGTGAAGGTGGACTGAGCGGACACGTTGAAAGCTTCACCACCAAGGACGCGAAGAAAAGCGGAATGATTTAAATTCTTCAGTGATCGCCGTCCTCCGTGCCCTCCGTGGTAATGGGTTTTTGGAAGAACTTCAATTGAGCTGCAGCCGGAGATTGCTGATGAGCCGGCCCCAGCGCTCGTAACGTTCACGAGCAGCAATGGCACGGCAATAATCCAGGATGACTAATCGGTAGGGCAACCTTATCGGTCAGCGAGCGCCGCCATCCGACACGACGGCCCACCCTGGCAACGCAAGATATGCGGCTGGCTTACGTATCGGCCCCCCGATGCCGACGGCATACCCGTGACCTCAACAGATTGGTAACGCTCTTGTCATACACCCGGCGGTCGCGGCAGGGCGCAGCGGGTGCAAGCGAAACGGGTACTTTCCTTGCTTGCAGCCCAGTTGCAGTGATTCGATTTGTGCGAATTTGCGCTGCGGTATTTTTGGAGGTGCAACATGAAACGAGCAATTCTTGCAGCTATCGCAATCACTATTCTAACTACCTCCGGATGTGCATTCCTCGGGGGTAATCCCGAGCCAAGCGCCACTCCGCCCAGACTGGTAAGGGACTGGACCGGCGTGGAGTGGAACTACCCCGGATACTTCGGCCTCGTGCCACCGTCGAAACAGCTTGAAGGTGATGCGCTGTGCTCCTCGGTGGCCCGACGTGCCGTCGGTTACCATCCCCGTGCCGAAGACATGTCCGGACATCCTTTCCCCAACGGCGGTTTTCTTTGCTCCAGTTGAGGAAAGGCACGCGGCGGTGGAGGCCTCCCTTTTGCGACGGCCGGCCACCCGTCTCGTGAAGCACGTGTCACCACGCACGTTGCGCAAGGTTCCGTGAAGCGCGGTGACACGTGCGCGTCTGCAAGACGATCGTTATCAACCGTCAATTGAGCTGCAGCTTGAGATCGCTGATGAGCAGGCCCCAGCGCTCGTAATTGCCGCGCATCATCGCTGCGAGCTGCTCCGGCGAGCTCGGGCTCGCCTCGAAGCCCGCGGCTGCCAGCCGCTCGCGAACCGCTGAAGTCGCGAGAATCTTGCCGATCTCGGCATTGAGCCGCGCAACGATGTCCTTCGGCAGCTTCGCCGGCCCGAACATGCCGATGGTCTGCGACACGTCGATGTCCTGCACCCCGGCTTCGGCGAGCGTCGGCACGTCGGGCAGCGCCGCGGAGCGCTTCGCTGACGTGACCACGAGGGTGCGTACCTTGCCGGCACGGTGATAGGGAATTACCGGCGAGGAGCCGAGGACGGCGACGGGTATCTGCCCGCCGACGAGATCGACGATGGCCTGCGCGCCGCCTTTGTACGGGACGTGAGTCATGTCGAATCCGGCGGCCTTCTTGATCATCTCGCCGGTCAGGTGCTGCGAATGCCCGTGGCCCGACGATCCGAAGGTCAGCTGTTTCGGGCGTGCTTTGGCATAGGCGACGAATTCCTCGAACGACTTGACCAGCAGCGACGCGTGCACCGCGAGCACGAGCGGTTGCGTCGACATGAGGCTGATCGCGGTAAAGCTCGTGCGCGGATCCCAGTTGAGTCCCTTGTGCGTATACGGCAGCGCAGTCATCGCCTCGCTGCCTGTGCCCAGCGTGTAGCCGTCCGGCGCAACGCGCGCCAGGAGTTCCAGGCCCAGCGCGCCGCCCGCACCCGCACGATTGTCGACGATGACCTGCTGGCCGAGCGCGGCGCTGAGGCGATCCGCGACCGTGCGCGAGATGAGATCGGCGGCGCCGCCGGCAGCGAACGAGGCGATGACGCGCAGCGGCTTCGAAGGATAGGGCTGAGCATGCGCGGCGCTTGCGAGCAGCAACAGCACGGCGACACGGATGTCGAAGGCTTTTCTCATGTAATCCTCCATCGGGCGCTTTTGGCGCGCGAGATGGGAGCGTGCACGAGAAACGGGTGATGGTCTATGGTCGGTGGAATCCAGTGCGAGCCGAAAGCTTCACCGCGGAGGACGCAAAGGTCGCGAAGGAAGATCTACAGCTTCGACGCAGAGGACGCGAAGGACGCAGAGGACGCGGGAAGACAAGACATGGCTTTGATCGGTGTTGCGGATGTGAATGACGAATAACGAGTTCGGACTGGTTCGCCGGCGCCGGAAATGCTTTAAAGCATCACCACGGGAGACACGGAGGGGCACGGAGGAAAACCTCAGCTAACCCCGCATGCGGTAGCGGTTGATGCAGATCACATCGAACATCACGCGGCGTAGCGCGTTGCAGGTGTGCGTCCTACAATGCCGCTCGGCACGGTTCAAAAGAACAACCTGGTAATAAGAAGGGGGAGGGGGTCGATGCTACTTCAGCCGTTGGCTCATGTCGGTGTGCGATGAATACGCCTGCCGTCGATCCTGTCCGCACGCTGCTGCAGTCCTGGAAAGAAGATCCGGGCGGCACGTACAAAGGCTGGTTTCTCTGGGGAGAGCGGCTCAAGAACTTCCGGTCGATACGCCGCGGGATCGCGGCGGTGATCGAGGAGATTCAAGCCGACACCTTCGGCAGCCAGTACAAGGGCTCGTCGCTCGAAACGGTCGTCGGCTCGATTGCAGAGCAGCGACAGGTCTTCAAAGGCGCCGATCACGCCTTTCTGTGGAAGCCGAAGCTTCGCATCCCCGACATCTACGAGAACCGGGAGAATCAGCAAGCATTCGCGCGGTTTCTCCATACGTGCTCGTGTTGCGACACCGAAGCGCAAGTTCTCGCGGCGATTCGCGCACTGGACGAGCGATCCATCAAAGGGCTCGGTCCTGCTGCGGCGAACATCCTGTACTTCCTGCATCCGACGCTCACGCCGCCATTCAATACAGCAATCGTCAAAGGCTATAACGCGTTGACCGGCGCGAAGGTGAAGCTCGGCCGGTGGAATGAGTACCTCGCGATGCGCCTCGGCATCATAACGCTCAACGAGAAGTATCGGGACTTACTCTCGAACGACCTCGGCGCGATTGCCGGCTTCCTGTTCGATGTCGGCACGTCCCGCTATATCCCGCCGCCGCAAGAAACATCAGCCGCCGCCCTGGCTGCGTGGGAGCGCGACCTGGAGCAAGTGCGCGCGGAGGCCGCGCAGGCGAGCAAAGCTTCTCGCACGGAAGCAGAAGACCGCTCGCACACAGAAGTGCAGGCTTGGCTGCGTGATCTCGGCCTGGCGCTCGGCTTCGATGTGTGGATCGCAGGCAATGACAGGAGCCGCGCGTGGAACGGCGGTCGCCTCGGCGACGGTTGTATTGCCGAATTGCCGCAGCAGCTCGCATCGTCACCGGCCGCAGATACGATTAGGCTGATAGATGTGATCTGGATCGAGGGCGGTAATGGACGCGTCGCCGCAGCGTTCGAAGTCGAACATACGACCTCGATCTACTCCGGGATCATGCGCATGCTGGATCTCGCGCTAGGTGCCGATGGATCGGCTTCGACCAACCTCTATCTTGTGGCGCCCGATTCGCGCGAAGCGGATGTGCGTGCACAGATCAGGCGGCCTGCGTTCAGTCGCGTCGCCGATATGCGACCGCGGTTCCTCCCCTATAGCGAGCTGGAAAGGAACCGCGATGCGATGGCGCGCTTTGGGTCGGGATTGAAAGCGATCGAGGCGGTTGCGAAGGCGATAAATTGTGAGTGGCACTACGTGGCCGACGAGTAGCGGTGCTGATCCTGGCGGCCGATTTTGTAGGTAACTGCATCTTCATTCTTGTAGCTTCTACTTTGAGTTCTTCGCGTTGAAGCTTTGCTCTTCCTTCGTGTCCTTCGCGTCCTTGTATGTTCAATTCGATGCACAATGATCTCACCGTTTGTGTGCGCTTTGCACGCCGAGCGCGGCAGGCCGATTGTGTCGTAGTGGTAAACACTGTCACGAAGCATGGGTCGCCGAGCTCGTTTCCTCATAGAGCCCGAACGGTTGGACGGGTGCTAACCCGGATGTTGCAAGGATGGGCGTGGAGGACATGATGAGCGAGTTCATTGGCATCGATGTGAGCAAAGCGACATTGGACGTTTATGTGCACGCGGCAGGCGCGGCATTCGCGGTAGCCAACGATGAGGCGGCGTTGTATGGGCTGCGCGAGAAGCTCGCGGGCTTCAAGCCCGAGCTGATCGTGCTGGAAGCCACTGGCGGGTATGAGCGGCTGTGTGCTGCCGCACTCGCGCAAGCGGGGCTACCGGTGGCCATTATTAACCCGCGGCAAGTACGGGCCTTCGCCATTGCCACGGGGGTGCTGGCTAAGAGCGACCGCGTGGATGCGCGGGTGCTGGCGCACTTTGCCGCGGCCGTGCGTCCGGAAGTTCGCGCCTTGCCGGACGAGCAGCGCGAGGCGCTCGATGAGCTGCTGGGCCGGCGTCGCCAACTCGTGGGCATGCTGGTGCAGGAGAAGAATCGCTTGCAGCAGGCGCGTGCCGCACTCGTGCGCAAGGATATCAAGAGCCACATCACGATCCTCGAAAAACGCGTGAGTGGCTGCGATGGCGAACTGCAGCAGCTGATCCACGACTCGCCGGCGTGGAAGGCCCAGGAGGACCTGCTGCGCTCCTTCAAGGGCATTGGACCCGTGAGTGCGCGCACGCTCGTGGCTGAACTGCCGGAACTGGGCAAGCTCAACCGCAAGCAGATTGCCTCGCTGGTCGGTCTAGCGCCCATTGCTCGCGATTCCGGGACCTGGCGTGGCAAGCGCGCGATCTACGGCGGCCGCGCCCAAGTGCGCGAGGTGCTCTACATGGCGACGCTGACCGCCATACGCGCTAACGACACGATCCGGTCGTTCTATCAACGACTGTGCAATGCCGGCAAGCCGCACAAGGTGGCGCTGATCGCGTGCATGCGCAAGCTGCTCACGATCTTGAACGCCATGATGCGAACCCAGACGCATTGGCACGATCCCCTGAAAACAGCCTGATTCGAACACGGTTGCTTCGTGGTGAATGCTTTGTTCTGGCGTCGCATCACTCCGGCTTGAACCCGCCCTGCTGGATCACCGCCTGATAGCGCAGGTACTCGTTCTCCATGTGCCGCATAAACCCGTCGGGCGTGCTGTCCGGCGTAGACTCCGAACCCTGCCGCATGAAGCGCTCGCGCAGCGCCGCGGTGCGCAGTCGATGCACGATGTCGCCGTGCAACTGCTCCACGATGCGCCGCGGTGTGCCGCGCGGCGCGACCACGCCCGACCAGCTGTCGAACTGCGCGTCGGGCAGGCCCACTTCGCTGATGGAGGGCACGTTCGGCAGTGCGACGCTGCGCTGCATGGTCATCACGGCGAGCGGGCGCAACCGTCCTTCGTTGATCGGTGCGAGCACCATCGGCAAGGTGAGAATCGCGTAGTGCACCCGCCCGAGCCCCATCTCGACGAAGGTGTCGGACACCATGCGAAACGGCACATGCACCGCCTGGATGCCGAGCGCGCGGCTGAACACCTCGCCGGCGAGATGCGACGCCGATCCGATGCCCAGCGAGGCGTAGTTGAGATCGCCGATGCGCGCCCGTGCATAGGAGACGAATTCCCGTGCGGTATTCACCGGCAGCTTGTGCGTCGCCACCAGCACGTTAGTGATCGAGGCGACGTGGGCGACGCCGACGATGTCCGCGAGCGCGCGGTAGGGCGGCTGATCGCGCACCAGCTCGGTGATCATCCGCGTGACGCCGATCATGCCGAGCGTGTACCCGTCGGCGTTCGCTTTCGACAGCAAGGTGTTGCCGATCAGGCCGCCAGCGCCCGGACGGTTCTCGATGACGACCCTCTTGCCGTAGAACGCTTCCAGCTCCCCGCCCAGCGAGCGGGCGAAGAAATCGTCGGCCGCGCCCGGAGGGGACGCGACGATGATGCGGATCGGCCGGTATGGATATATTTCGTCCGCCGCCGCGCCCGCGATGCACGGGCTGGCGCCGCATACGACCGCCGCAAATATGCCGACGCGCAGGACGGCGGCGGAAAGGAATCGCTGGATACCGGAGCAGGCATGATGCACCATGGGGCGTTCAAGATAGCGTGCACGGCGGCCGGCATCAACTGCGAATCCGTCACGCGAGCGGGTCGGCCCCGACTTGCACGGGCCGCCGCTCAATCGCTCGTCATGATGAACAGCGGCGCGCCTTCGAACTCGTAGATCGGCCGCAGCCGCTCGGCGTTGTAGTACTTCGCCACGTCGACCACTTTCTTTTCCGCCGTGACCGTCTGGATCGGCACGCTGTCGTAGAAGCCGCGGTGTATGCTCACCAGCCGTCCGAACTGCTTCTTCATGACCAGCTGGAGCGCGAGGTTGCCGAAGGCCATGGGCACGATGGAGTCGAGCGCGTCCGGATCGCCCGAGCGGACCAGGTACCCGAGCCGCTGGTTCACGACGTCGATGCGCCGGCCGTTGTTGTACGCCGGCGAATATTCCTTCAGCGCGGCCGCCACCTTGTCGCCGATGCCGCCCAGCTTGCGGTGGCCGAACATGTCCGTTTCCGCGCCCTCGAAGCTCATGCCTTCGTGCGTCGTCAGGCTTGCGCCTTCCGAGACGAGCACTACCGAGTAGCGGCTCGGATGCCGGTTGCGGTCGTAGGTGAGCAGCTCGGTCAGGCGCGTGACGTCGACCGCCTGCTCCGGAATGACGCAGCGGTCCGCGGCTCCGGCCATGGTGGGAAACAGTGCCGTGAAGCCTGCGTACCGGCCGAACACCTCGATCACGAGAAAGCGCTCGTGCGATCCCGCAGAGGTGCGCAGCCGGTGGGTGAGCTCGATCGTGCGCGTGACGCACGTGCTGAAACCGATGCAGTAATCCGTGCCGTGGACGTCGTTGTCCATGGTCTTCGGAATGGCGACGACGTTCACGCCTTCGTCGTGCAGGCGCTTGCCGTAGCTCAGCGTGTCGTCTCCCCCGATGGGAATCAGCACGTCGACGCCGATGCGCGCGAGGTTCGCCAGGACGTCCCTGGTGACGTCGTTGATATCGTTGCCGTAGCCGCCCAGGTGCGCGGGCACGCGTTCGCGCGGCAGATGGCTGGGGCGCGTGCGGGAAGTGTGCAAGAACGTTCCACCCGTGCGGCCGGCGCGGTTCACGATCGCTTCGGTCAGAACCTGCACGTTCTCGCTGTTGTCCGCGCCGGCTTCGGGCAGATAGTCGACCAGGCCCGCCCAGCCGCGGCGTATGCCGATCACGCGATAGCCTTCGCGCAGCGCGCGGATCGTGATTGCCCTGATGGCGGGGTTCAAGCCGGGGACGTCGCCGCCTCCGGTAAGTATTGCGATGGTTCCCTTGCTCTGCGTCATGGCGGCACCTCCAGGGTCGTACCGGACCTTGGCGCTCCGGAGCAAGCGACGCGCCGGGTCCGATTCGGCGTTGACTTATTTAGCGTGCGGGTTGGAGTCTTCCTTTGTGTCCTTCGTTCTTTGCGGTGAATGCTTTTTTGTCTTCACTGGTAAGATACCCGCGCTCACAAGACAGACAGACGTGAAGGATCATGCTCGAGTTTCTTGCATACTGCGCAACGGCCACGACCATCGCATTCTTGTCGGCGAGCGCGGCGCACGCGCAGACCTATCCGACCAAGCCCATACGCATGGTCGTGCCGTTCGCGCCGGGCGGCGGCACCGACGTCATCGCGCGCCATCTTGCGGCGGACATGACCGATTCGATGAAGCGGCAGGTCGTCGTGGACAACCGAGGCGGCGCCAACGGCATCATCGGCACCGAGATCGTCGCGCGCGCACCGGCGGACGGTTACACGCTGCTCTTCGTGTCCAGTCCGCATTCGGTGAATGCGAGCCTGTACGCGAAGCTGCCTTACGACACGCTGCGCGATTTCGCCCCGGTGTCGCTCGCCGCGACGTCGCCCTACGTCCTGGTGGTCCATCCGTTGCTGCCCGCGCGCAACGTGAAGGACCTCATCGCGCTCGCCAAGGCGAAGCCGGATCAGATCACGTACGGCTCCGGCGGCAGCGGCAGCTCGGCGCAGCTCTCCGCAGAGCTGTTCAACCAGATGGCGGGCGTGAAGCTGCCGCAAGTCGCGCAGGACTGCGCGCGGGCGCTGCTGGCCCACGCGGGGCCGGAGCGCTTGCTGTGGGGCAGCGACTGGCCTTTCGCTGCGTTCGAAGACACCATGCGCTACGAGCACGCCATCGCGAGCTTCAGGCATTGGGTGCCCGATGCGAACGCGCGGCGCATCATCAGCGGAGAGACGGCGTTCAGGCTTTATTTCGCTTGATGTGGCTTGCCGCTTGGGCGTGCCGCGCTGCGCTTTGCCTGATTCGGCGGATAACTGCCTGTTGAATCGGGGGATTGCGCGTGGTACGGTGGTGCATCGCCGGCCTGATACTTGCTCCAGATCAAGTGCGGGCGCAAGAACGCGTGCACGATACTGACCTGCGGCCCACGGTGAGGCCGCAAGGATGAAGACGTCTTCATGCGATTGTCCAGATTCACGCTTCAGCGGCTGGCGCGCACGCTCCTGATGGTGCTGCTTTTCAACGTCGGCGCGTATGCCTCGCAGACTTGTGCGGCGGCATTCGTCGCACCGATGGACAACACTTCGTCCACGGAGCCGTGCGATATGGAAGACGGGGAGTGTCTGGCTGACCTGCAGGCCAACGATGGGACCATACGCTCGCGCCTGACCGTCTCGCCGCACGATGGTCCTCCAACGCAAGCCCTCATCGTGCCAGTCGTCTCGTCGCCGTCCCCGGTGTCCCACCAACAGGCACGCGCGCCGTCCGATCGTTCTCCTTCTCCACTGCTCCTGCGTATCTGTAGATTGCTGTTTTAGCCGTCCGCGCGTCCGGCGGGCGAGGTCATCCTCGCCTACGGGCTGCGAAGCCGAAAGGCGCGTGGGTAGAACGGTCGTCGTGTACTGAGTTGTCATCCTTCGCTCGTCTGCCATCAGCGTGCTCGGCATTTCGCGGTGCGCGTACACCAACGCGCGCACTGCAATCAACCACCACATGAGGTGCATTATGAGGAAGAGCACGTTGCTGATCGGTATGGCCGCCTTCGTCACAGCTTCGGCAATGGCGGCCGATGTGAACAACATCGAGTGGAGCAAGATACCGTCCACGAACATCGCGCTGTTCTATCCCGGACAGTCGTCTTACGAGTGGATTCATTCATCGAGCCACCCGGGCTCGGGCGCCGTAAAAACCGGCCAGGCTTGCGTGACCTGCCACAAGGGCAGCGAGAAGACGCTCGGCGATAAGATCGTCAAGGGCGGCCCGCTCGAGCCGATGCCGGTAAAAGGCAAGAACGGCAGCGTGGACCTCAACGTGCAGGCGGCCTACGACGCGAAGAACGCCTATATCCGGTTGCAGTGGAAGACCGCGAATGCATACCCCGGCACGGAGCATCAATACCTCCGCTTCGACGGCAAAGAGTGGAAGGTCTATGGCTTTCCGAAGCTCGACAAGGTCGTGCAGGAAGGCAAGCAGCCGGGGATCTATGAAGACCGCATGTCCATCATGATCGACGATGGCAAGGTCGCGAACTTCGCGAAGCAGGGCTGCTGGCTCACCTGCCACGACGGCCAGCGCGACATGCCCAGGCAGTTCACCAGTGACGAAGTGAAGGCGAACGCGCTGCTCGCCGCGATCAAGAAGAACGACGTCCGCAAATACCTGCCGGCCACGCGCAACGATCCGATGGACTGGAAGACCGGCAAGTCGGTGGAGGACATCGCCAAGCTGAAGGCCGACGGCGGTTTCGTCGACCTCATCCAGTGGCGCGCCCACCGGTCCAACGCCGTCGGCATGACCGATGACGGTTACGTCCTGGAGTTCCGCAACTCGGACGCCGGCAAGGACATGTTCAGCGGCAATGCCGACCCGAAGACACACCAGCCGAAGTTCATGTGGGACGAAAAGAAAGTCGGCTACAAGTCCATCACGGAAGGCGAGCTGCGCAAAGGGCCTCACTTCCTCATCCGCGAGCAAAACGCCGTGCCGTTCGATCCGAACGCAGGATGGAAAGCCGGCGACCTGATTCCGGACTATGTCGTCAGCCGCGAAGACGCCAAAGGCTCGGCGGCCGACAACGGCGGTGTCGCGAGCTGGAAAGACGGCGTGTGGACCGTGGTCATGGTGCGCCCGCTCGGCCTGACGAACAGTGATGACAAAGCGCTCAAGGAAGGCGGTGTCTACAACGTGGGATTCGCGGTGCACGACGATAACATCACGACCCGCGGTCACCATGTCTCGTTCGTCAGGACCCTCGGGATAGGAGCGAAAGCCGACATACAGGCGGTGAAGCTGCCGTAGCAGGCTGATGCGCCGTCCTGCGCGCCGTGTCGCCACCATTGCGCCGGCGATGTACCGCGAAACTCCGTCGCGGGGCGCAGGACGGCAATCCAATATGAAGAACGCGGGGCCATGCGCCTCGCGCTCTTCGCATCGGGTGATGCCCCGACCTTCATTCTCATGGTTCTTACACGGCGTCCCGTGCGGTCTTCTGCGCCTGCGCCGAAAATCTTTCCCCCGTCATCCGCGTTGAAGCTTTAACAGTGTAAGGCGCTCCAAGTCTTGCGAAGCGAAATCGAGATGCTTTGGAACCCCGCCGCGCCGGACTAATTTGCGCCCGCCATCCGTTTGCACATTAACGGCTTCGCCACGAGCGACAGTGAGGAGATGCTATGGAAGGAGATCGACTGCCCGGCAATACCGAGGAAGCTATCCTGCTCGCCGGCCGCCTGGCGCTGGGCGTCATATTCGTAAAGAGCGGCTTTCAAAAACTGCTGGGCCTCGGCGCGTTTGCCGCGAGCCTGGCCAATCGCGGCATTCCGGCGTCGGGCACGTGGGCCCTCGTGGGCGCGACGGTCGAGTTCGTCGGCGGCCTGATGATCGTCACAGGATTTCGCACGCGGGCGGCGTCGCTGCTGATGCTGCTGTTCCTGGTGGTTGCAACCGGCATCTCGCACCGCTTCTGGGACTATGCCGACGCGGCGGCGCGACGCAGCCAGGAGAGCCAGTTCTTCAAGAATCTCTCCATGCTCGGCGGCTATCTGCTGCTGTTCGCGGTCGGCGGCGGCCGGTACAGCGTGGATGGATGGCTGCGGCGCAGACGCAGGTAGCCGCCGTCGGCACTTCATTTTCTTCCGCGTCCGACGAGAACGATGCGGAGCTGACGGGGCAGTGCAAGCTTGCCGGCGGCGCGCGAGGACGCCGCCATACGGAAATCACACTGCCCCGATCATCGAGCGGTTCGTGCTATCGCTTCTGATAGAACAGCTGCACCTGCTCGAAGAGCTGCATGCGGTTCTTTTCCATCAGCATCGAATGCGTCCCGCGCCCCACGATGACGAGGCGCTTCGGCTCCGCGTTCACGAGCTGCGGGAACAGCGTCTGCGCCATGTAAAGCGGCGTATCGGCATCCCACTCGGCGAGGATCAGCAGCGTCGGCACGCGGATGTCGGCCGGGTCGTAGAGCGGCTTGCCGGACGACCAGTAGTCGCGGCCGTCCTGCACCACGCCATTCGGCGCGCGCAGATAAGGCGGGTTCGCCTTCGCGCCGACCGGGTCGGTGGCGAACGTCGCGTCGGCCCACGCATCGAACCACGCGTCGGGCATCGGCTGCTGGCCGGCCGGAATGCCGAAACCCTTGCGTTTCCTGGCGGCGTCTATCGTCACCGTGCGATACGCGCCCAGCGCCCCGCCGGCGTCGGTGAGCGACTTGGTCTGGCGCAGCCACACCGGCGCATAGAGGACGAGACGGTTCACCTTCTCGTTGGTGCGGCTGGTGTATAGCGCGGTGATCGCCGTGCCCCATGACCAGCCGAGCACGTTGAGCTTGTCGATGCCGCGCCGCTTCAGGATGTAATCCACCGCCGCGCCGTAGTCGCGCGCCGCGGTGTCGGTGCTCACGATCGGCCTGTTCTCCGCTGCCGGCCTATCCATTTCCAGCGGGCGCGTCGACTTGCCGTAGCCACGAATGTCGACGAGGTAGACGTCGTAGCCGCGCGCCGCCATGTAATCCATCCACGACATGCCGTCGAGCTTGAGGTCGAATGCAGTCTCGGCGGGATACGTCGCGCCGTGCACGAACAGCACGACGTTGTCAGGCGTGAAGCGCGTGAGGTTTTCCGGGCGCTTGTTGCGCACGTAGAGCTGTACGCCCGCGTCCGCGCCCGGCACCATGAATTCCTCCATGACGACGTTCGGCGCGCCATGGTGCATCCGGTGATACGTCTCGTGATCGAACGGCGCGTGCGTGCACGCTGAAACGAGCAGCACGAGTGCCGCGAGCCATACTGTTCTCATGATCTCCTCCCTGGAGTGTCTTGCGACGCCGGGACAGCATACGCGCGCGGTTATGCCATGACAAACATCGGCATCAGCAACTCCTCCGTTCCATCCTTCGTGGTGAAGCTTTGTTTTTCCTTCGCGTTCTTTGTGGTGAATGCTTTTTCCGTCCGCTGCCGCTGGTAAGATAGCGCCGCCCCCACACGGAGAAGCGGATCACATGGCTCAACATCCCCATATTTTTCTGTTCAGCGTGCACAAGGACGCGATGGACGCCGCGGTGCGCGCCTTCACCGCCGACTGGCCGGAAGCGCGCATCAGCAACCTGCTCGACGACAGCCTGTTCGCATGGGTTCGTGAAGCGGGCGGCGTCGTGCCCGAGATGTACGACGTGTTCCGCAATCTCACGCGCCACATGGTGGGTCGCGGCGCCGACGGCATACTCTTCACCTGCTCGGCGTTCCGGCAGGTGATCGACGCATGCATCAAGGAGTTCGAGGTGCCGATGCTCAAGCCCAACGATGCCATGATCGACAAGGCGCTCGACGCGGGCAGTCGCATCGCGGTCATGGCTACCGTCGGCCCCACCATCCCGTCGATTTCGGTGGAAATCGAGGAAATGGCCGCGGCCCGGCGTCGCAAGGTCGAGATCGTGCCCTACGTCGTCGACCGTGCTTTCGATGCGCTCGCAGGCGGCGATGCCGCGACGCACGACTGCCTCGTCGCGAAGCGCGCCCGCGACATCAGGAGCTGCGACGCCATCGTGCTCGCCCAGTTCACGCTCTCTCGCGCCGTTCCTGCGGTTCAGGCCGTCAACAAGACGCCGATCTACAACTCGCCGGGTGCCGCGGTCGCGCGAATGCGGGAAATGGTGCGCGGCTGACAGCCGACCCCACGCGGGCTGTGCGCAATGTGTACCGGCATGCCCGCGTCGGTGAATGTCCCGCCTAGCGCATACGCTGCATCATGCCGCTCACCGTGCCGGAGGCGGCCGTCGTGTCCATGCCCGCCCTGCCCATGGCCGTCTGCATCGCCTGACTCGATGTCATGTCGGCCATCTCGACGTCCAGCGTCCCATCCGCCCTGATTATCGGCATGTACGCAGTCGTTACGTTCTGGGCGTTCAATGCAGCGAGCACGACGGCGGCTTTGGCTTGATCCGTGGTGGCTGCACCCGTCATCACGCGAGCCATGGCGTTCATGGCGCACGCGACCTGCTGAGAGGCGGATGTCCCTGCCGCGTTGCACGGAACGCCGTTCGTGTCCGTCAGCGAACTCGCGTTCTTCGCGGCCATCACCATCCTTGTCAATTGCTTGACCATATTGGACTGCCTGCCAAGCGTGGCCGGATCGGAGCCGTTGCTCTTCAGATCCACCGTAGGCTTGACGCTCAGGTCGACGCCCAGGCCCGCCATCAACGTCTGCACCGTTGCCATCGCCTGCCTCATCTTGTCAGCGTCGATTGCGGTAGTGCCCACTGCATTGGCGGCCATTTCGCTGAAGGGCGTTACATAAGCGGTCGTCGAGACGGAAACTGCGGGGACGATCGCCCTCATCGTCATGCCGTAGGGAATATTGGTGCCCGTGGTTTCGTCCTGCATCATAGTGGCAGACCCTGCCACGACTTTTATCATCGCCGGGCCCGTATAGCCGTCGGTCATGCTCACGGTGAATGAGCCATCGTCCGCGGAAATTGCGGAGGCACAGGACGGATCGGCTTCCGGCGTGCCGTTCACGATTCGGCAAACGAGAACTCTCGCCTGTCTTACCAGGCCTTTGGCGGCCGTGCCGCTGACCGACGTGGCTGTCGTCGAAGTTGCCGTGGTGGCGGTGCCGCCGCCACCTCCGCCGCACGCCGACAATGCCAGCAGCGCCGCCAGCGAAATGCCGGTATTGAAAACATTAAATCGATATATGCTCATGAAGTGCTCCAGTGAAAGTCGACTATGCTAGCGCCGTGGCTTCGACGATGCGCTGGACAATCGGTCTTTCCTGATGCAGATCAATGGTAATCTGTTCCGCTCCGGCTTCAGGCCCGCACAGGACGTGACGACTACGCGACTCAGGCCCGCTTTCGGCCACGAGGATCACCACCGCCTCTGTCAGATGGTCTTCGTAACACCATTCGGGAGCAGTCGATGAACTGCCAGGGCGCGTGCCGCGAGCTTGCGACGATCGAGATGGCCGCGTGCTGAGCATCGCCGAAAGCTACGAACGGATACATCGCAGCAACCTCATCAGGCGATCTGCAGGATCGACACCGAGACCGAGGTCGAATATCTGAAGTGCCGCGGCCTGCTGCGCTTTATCGTTCAGAAGACGCTGGATCGAACGCCCATCATCCCGACCGGCCGGCCCGCACGCGATTCCCCGGCGGCGGGCTGAAGATCGTTTCGAGGAAATTCGCGACCGCATTGTCGGCCGCCGTCAAGCCGTTCTCAGCGCCCGTATGGACGCCGCTCTTCCTCCGTATCTCCCGTGGCGATGCTTTTTCTGGCGCGTAAAGCATTGCACCGGCGCCACAACTTCAGGCTGAAAGCTTCGGGAAAGGACCGCGAAAGGATTGGGAAAGTGCAGGTGGTGCAGCATCGCACAGCGCTCAAACGAGCGCGCATCATCCTGAGGAGAAGACATTGAGCGATTCCCAAGCCAAAGCCGCCGCGCTGCCCGCCGGCGCACGCATCTCAGCCGGCAAATCGAAATCGAAGCAGGGCGCCCACGATCCGCGCATAGTGCCCACAGGTCCGGGCGGCATGCCCGGCAAGATTTTTCGCTGCCTGGTGCACGTCTGCACCGGGGGGTTCGCTTACCCGAACGTCTGGATCGAAGGCATGGACCTGATGGAGAAGCACCGGCAGGATGCGAACGAGCGTTAATTCCCGTCCACGCAGTCTCCCGCAAGACGACCCTCGGGCTTGCGTCCCGAGGGTTCAGGCATGAGCGGCTGCCGTCTCACGCTTTCTGATCGGCCAGGACCTGCTTCGCCACGCGGAAGCAATCCACGCCGACCGGGATCCCGCAGTACACGCCGATCTGGATCAGCACCGCGCGCAGCTCGTCCTGCGTGAGGCCGTTGCGGATCGCGCCGCGCAGGTGCAGCTCGAACTCGTGCATCTTGCCGAGCGCGGCGATCATGCCGAGGTTGAGTATGCTGCGCTCGCGGCGGCTCAGCGTCTCGTCGGTCCAGCAGAGCCCCCAGCAGTATTCGCTGACGATTTCCTGGAAAGGCTTGTTGAAGCTGTCGGCGTTCTTCATGGAGCGGTCGACGTACTCGTCGCCGAGCACCGCCCGCCGCACCGCGAGTCCTTTGTTCATCAGTTGCTGGTCCATGCTGACTCCCAAAATTGAAATTGCGTACAGATGATTCGGCCCGGCGCTGCACCGCTTGAGGTGCGCCTGGCCGGTGAATGCTGCCGGAGCTAATCGACCTTCGCGCCGGACTTCTTCACTACGTCCGCCCACCTGGCGACTTCACGCCTGATGTGCTCGGCATATTGCTCCGTCGTTCCGCCGATCACGTGACAGCCCTGCTCCGCGAGCTTCTCTTTCACGGTCGGTGACGAGAGCGCCTTGTTCATGTGCACGTTGAGTTGCGCGACGAGCGGCTTCGGCACGCCCGAGGGCATGATGACGCCCGCCCACGCCGTCACGGCATAGCCCGGGAGGCCGGCTTCGATCACCGTCGGCAATTCCGAGAACGCCGGCACGCGATAGCCGCTCGTCACCGCCAGGCCGCGCAGCCGCCCGGCCTTCACGTGCGTGCCTATCGAGTTGATGTTGTCCGCCATGACCTGCACGCGGCCCGATGCGAGGTCGGTGATCGCCACCGTCGCCGCTTTGTACGGTACGTGGATCATCTGCGTGTTGGTCATGAGCTTGAACAGCTCCATGCCCACGTGCACGCTGGAGCCGTTGCCGGTGGACGCGTAAATGAGATCGCCCGGGTGCTTGCGCGCGTAGTCGATCAGCTCGGACACCGACTTCACCGGCAGCCCGAGCGTGACGGCGAGCAGGTTCGGCGTTTCGTACATCTGCACCACGGGTTGCAGCTCGCGGTCGGGATCGTACGGCAGGCGCGACAGCACGCTGCGCGAGATGGCCATCGTGTTGATGTTGCCGTGGCCCATGGTGTAGCCGTCGGGCGTGGATTTCGCGATGAGGTCCGTGCCTATGCTGCCGCCCGCGCCGGGACGGTTGTCCACGATGACCTGCTGGCTGATGACGCGACCGAGCTCGGCCATGATGACGCGGGCAGACGTATCGGGTCCGCCGCCCGGCGCGCTCGCGACGATGTAGCGCATCGGCCGGTCGGGATAGGCGGCGCTTGCGGCGAGTGATGCAAAGCCCGCGAGGACAGCGAGCGCGATGGCCGAAACGCGAAGCATGATGCCTCCCGAGGTCTGGACCGACGGGGCATCTTACCACTCGCCGTTCTGCGCGGTGACGGGCTGCGCCGTGATCGCCAGGAGGCTGCGCCGGCCTACGTCGGATTCGCCTCGGTGTTGTCCTCTTCGAAATACTCGTGGAGCTGCGCTTCGCTGAGATAGTTGTCGACGTCCGAGACGCGGTTGCCCACCGCGTGCACGATCTGCTTCAGCCGTTTCGGCCGTATGCCGAGGCGTGCGCACCAGTAACGGCAGTCCGATTCGTCGTGAATGTCGATGCGCGCGTCACCCGGCGCGCCAAGGGTTTCGAGGTCTGACATGGATGCTCTCCTTGCCATGGCGTTCATGCGCTGCGTCGCGCGCCGGCCTGGTCGAGCAGCGGCGTCGGCACTGTCGGCGCATCGCGTTGCTCCAGCCATTCGGGCACCGGAAGATTCTTCGAGCGCAGGAACGCGGGATTGAACAGGCGGCTCGCGTAGCGCTGCGCGCCGTCCGCGAGCACGGTCACGATGGTGTGGCCGGGCCCGAGTGTGTGCGCGAGACGGATTGCGCCCGCCACGTTGATGCCGGTGGACGTGCCCATCGACAGCCCTTCGTGCCGCAGCAGATCGAACAGGACGTTCAGCGCTTCGGCGTCCGGGATCTGCCACGCCCTGTCCACAGGCGCACCTTCGAGATTGGCCGTGATGCGGCTCTGGCCTATGCCTTCCGTGATGGAGCTGCCTTCCGCCTTCAGCTCGCCGTTCGTATACCAGTTGTAGAGCGCGGCGCCCATGGGATCGGCAAGCCCGATCACCACGTCGCGCTTTTGTTCCTTCAGGAACATGCCGACGCCGGCCAGCGTGCCTCCCGTGCCGACGGCGCAGACGAAGCCGTCTATCTTCCCGCCGGTCTGGCGCCAGATCTCGGGACCGGTCGTCTCGTAATGCGCGCGCCGGTTCGCGACGTTATCGAACTGATTCGCCCACACGGCGCCGGCCGTTTCGGCCTGCGCGATGGCCTGAGCGAGACGTCCGGACACTTTCACGTAATTGTTGGGATCTGCGTACGGCACGGCCGGCACCTCGCGCAGATCGGCGCCGTACTGCCGCAGCGCATCTTTCTTTTCCTGGCTTTGCGTTTCCGGAATGACGATGACCGTGCGGTAGCCGCAGGCGTTGGCGACGAGCGCGAGGCCGATGCCCGTGTTGCCCGCAGTGCCTTCGACGATCACGCCGCCGCGCCGCAATACGCCGCGTTCTTCGGCATCACGCACGATGAAGAGCGCTGCGCGGTCTTTCACCGAGCCGCCGGGGTTCATGAACTCGGCCTTGCCGTAGATGTGGCAACCGGTTGCGTCGGAGGCACCGCGCAAGCGGATCAGCGGCGTGTTGCCGATCGCCTCAATCACGCTGCGGTGCGCGTTCATCGGTCCATTATGAGCCGCCGCGCGGCGCAATCAACCGCGAGCGCGGTGCGGATTTCCTGAGGGCAAACCCTAGCTCTTGCGCTCGATCTTGACCACCTGGAACACGCCTGCGCTGTCGATCTCCGACGGTCTCGAAGCGGACGCCGTTGACGACGATGGAGCCGAGCCCGGAGACGGGACCCGAATAGACGACGCCGGAATTCGAGGCGCTCGTGGTGCGACAGGCCGGGCGGCGAGGCTTGCCCCGCGGCGCGTGGGGAGCGCAATATGCTCGTGCGCTCTATCGAGGAGGATACGAGATGACAAAAACAGCATGCCGCTGCGCCGTCGTCCTGTTGTTCGCCGCATCGGCCGGCGCGTCGCTCGCTCAGGACGCCGCGAGCTATCCCACCAAGCCCATACGCCTCATCATCGCGCTCGCTCCGGGCGGCGGCGTCGACACGTCCGGCCGCTTGCTCGGACAGAGGTTCACCGAGGCGTGGGGTCAGCAGGTGGTCGCCGAGAATCGCGCCGGCGCCGGAGGGACCATTGCGACGGAGCTGGTGGCGCGCGCTGCGCCGGACGGTTACACGCTGCTGATGCAGTCGATGAGCCACGCCATCACGCCCGCGCTCTACAAGCTGCCGTACGACTCGATACGCGACTTCGCGCCGATCTCGCTGTTCGTGCAGTCGCCGAGCGTGATGGCGGTGCATCCCTCGCTGCCGGTGAAGAGCGTGAAGGAGCTGGTCGCGTTCACGAGGGCGCGGCCCAACCAGGTTCTCTTCTCGTCATCGGGCAGCGGCAGCGGTCAGCACCTCGCGATGGAGCTGCTCAACCGTCTCGCGGGCCTGCAGCTCGTGCACGTGCCGTACAAGGGCACGGCGCCGAGCATACTCGATCTCGTCGCCGGCCGCGTGTCGGTGACCTCGGCGAGCGCGATATCGACCATGCCGCACGTGCGTGCGGGCAAGCTGCGCGCGCTGGCCGTGTCGAGCGCGCGGCGCTCTCCGTCCGTGCCCGACCTGCCGACGGTCGCCGAGGCCGGAGTGCCGGGCTTCGCGGTCGATCAGTGGTACGCGCTTTTCGCGCCCGCGGGCACGCCGAAAGAGATCGTCGCGAAGCTCTTCGGAGAAGTGTCGAAGACGGTCGCCAGCCCGCAGACGCGCGAGCGGCTGCTGTCGATGGGGCTCGATCCGGTCGGCATGCCGCCGGAAGAGTTCACTCCTTATCTCAAGTCCGAAACCGAGAAGTGGGGCAAGCTCGTGCGCGAGGCGAACATTCGCGCGAATTGATCGCTGTCGACTTCAACTCCACTGGCCGGCGTTGTCGACGAAATAGCAGATGCGCTTGCGCGGACTCAGGTAGTCGTGGATCGCGGGTGCGAGCGCGGAGGGGCGCAGCGTGCGCTCGACCTCGTCTTCGAGGTCACGGCGCAGGTTGACGATCGCTGCATTATCCTTCGGCACGGCCGGATCGTAGATCATCAGGTTGGGATGCAGCAGGTCGGACGAATCGACCGACATGACGATGCCGACCTTACCGCTTTTCAGCATGACGAGGGTTCCGGGCGGATAGACGCCGAGCGCCTTCACGAAAGCCGACAGCGCGGTCTTGTCGTACTTGGCGAGATCGTTCTTGTACATGAACGCGAGCGCTTCGGAAGGCGTCTTCGAGCGCGACACCACGCGCTGGTTGGTGAGATTGTCGAACGTGTTGGCGATGGTGACGATGCGCACCGCCTGGCTGATCGCATCGCCGGAAAGGCCTTTGGGGTAACCGCTGCCGTCCAGCATCTCGTGATGGAAGGCGATGATCTCCCGCACTCGCGGCGGGATCGACTCCACGCCGACCATGAGCTGAACGCCGTACGCCGGGTGCATGTTCATGAGCTTCGCTTCCGCCTGCGTCAGACCGTCGTCCTTGAGCAGCACCTGGCTCGGGATCAGCACCTTGCCCACGTCGTGCAGGATGGCGCCCTGCGCGATCTCGGCGATGGCGGCGGCGTCGTCGATGCCCAGAGCGCGTGCGAGCAGCAGCGAGGTGACCGACACGTTGATGTTGTGAAAGTACGTGCCGCTTTCGTCTGCCACGTTCTCGCTCATCAGGTGCAGATACGTCTCGTGCTGCGTCATGAATATCTGCGCCATCTCGACCGCGACGTCCTTCGCCTGCTCCACGGCGACCGCCGGCTTGTCCGAGGCGATGCGGCTGATGTTCTTCACCGAGTTTGCCATCGATGCGTATTTCTTCTGCGCGGCCTGGATGCGCACGCGCACCTCGTTGAGCTTCTCGATGCGCGCCTTCTTTTCGCCCATCAGCTGCTTGAGCGCGGCGGTCTCCTGCGAGGTCGGGGCGCTCGCCGGCTGTTCTGCGGCCGGCGCGGGTGGCGGCGGCGCGGTATCGCTCTTAAGCGGGAAGTATTCGATCTCGGTCAGGCCCATGGAGCGCAGCGCATCGATCTGGTCCTGGTTCCTGATCCTGAAGTTGCTGAACAGAAAGGGATGGTCCAGCCAGCCATCGAGTTTGACGTGCAAGCCGATGCAAAGCTGATCCATGCCGATCATGTGGCGTTTAACAGGCGCGCTGCTCATGTCGCTCGCTTCTTAAGATCTTATTGGGCGGGCGTAGCCGCGCCCGGCCTTCGAATGCCGCACTGCCTCAGCGGGAGTAAGCGGCAGCGCGCGCCGGATCTTTAGAGCTGTGGGCCGACGTGCGAGTCAATCGCCGCCCGGCGCCTCGGGATCGATGTTGAGCGGCTTGTAGCGCAGGCCGTTGTCCAGCGGATGCGGCTGCGTGTGATCGAAGCGGCCGGCCAGGATTTCGGGCGCTATGCCGTCGGGAAAGGCATCACAAGTGACGCCCGAGGCGTGGAAGCGCGCGCAGGTAACGCACTGCTCGGACGGCGCCGTCGTCGTCACCGTCTCATCAGCGGCCCGGAGCATTGCTGCCTGCCGGTCTGTCGGGCTGCGCGCTCGACCGCTGCCATCCGGGCAAGGCGGTGAGCACTCTGAAGGCAGCCAGTGCGATAGGGCATTTCATGGTGTCTGCGCAGAAGATTGAGCAAGCCGTGATGCAGCTGTCTGCAATCTCCATACCGCGGCCTATGCCTTGTTCGCGAGTTCCAGCAGCGCGGCGGTGAGCACGCGAGCGCCGGCCGAGAGGTGTTCCGGTCTCGCGTTCTCCGCTTCGTTGTGGCTGATGCCGCGCTCGCAAGGCACGAAAATCATTCCGGTGGGACAGACGCGCGCCATGTAGTTCGCGTCGTGGCTCGCCCCGGACGCGATGCGCCGATGCGACACATGCAGGTCCCCGGCCGCGCGCTCGATGCAATCCACCACCGCGGGATCGAAGGCGCACGGATCGTCGTGCAGCGTGGGCGTGATGCGGACGGCGCAGGTCTTCACCGCGCCGCGGATCGCCGTCTCGACCGCTTTGCCGAGGCGGTCTATGGTCGCCGGATCCGGATGACGCAGGTCCACCGAGAACAGCACGTGGCTCGCCACCGAGTTCGGGGAGTTCGGCGTGACCAGCATGCGGCCGATGGTGAAGCGCGTGGTGTCGCTCGCGTCGCGCGTGAGCTCGTGGAGCGCGTTGATGGCCGCGATCGCCTCGCGCAGCGCGTCCTTGCGCAGCGCAAGCGGCGTCGTGCCCGCGTGCGAGCTTTCGCCGATCACTTCGACGTTGAACCAGCGCAAGCCCTGGATGCCGGTGACGACTCCTATGGTCTTGCCGTCCTGCTCGAGCAGCGGCCCCTGTTCGATGTGCGCTTCGATGTAGGCCGCGGCCGGCGCATTGAGCTCGCGCTGGCCCGCGTCGGGCGTCGCGGCGAGCGTGCGCGCGAGAGCATCCTTGAGCGCGACGCCCTCGTTGTCGGTGACGTCGAGCACTTCGCTCAACGGCCTCGCCTGGGTGTAGACCGCCGAGCCCATGGTGCAGGGTGCGAAGCGGCCGCCTTCTTCGTTGCTCCACGCGACCAGCTCGACGGGGCGGCGCGTCCGGATGCCTGCTTCCTCCATTGCTTCAATCGCCTCGAGGCCGGCGAGCACGCCGTACATGCCGTCGAAGCGGCCGCCGCGCGGCTGGCTGTCCATGTGGCTGCCGGTCATCACCGGCGCGGCGTGCGCATCGGTGCCGGCGCGGCGGATGAACAGGTTGCCGATCGCGTCCATCGCGACGGTGAAGTTGCGCGCGCGCGCCCACGCGATGAGCAGCTTGCGCGTGGCGATGTCCTCCCCGGAGAACGCCGCGCGGTTCACGCCGTTGTTCGGAATCTCGCCGATGCGCGCCATTTCCATGTGGCGCTGCCAGAGCCGCCGCTCGTCGACGCGATTGACCGCGTCCTGGATGTCTTCGCGCATCGTCACTCGATTTTCACTCCGGCGGCGCGCACCACCTTGCCCCACTTCGCCAGGTCGGCCTTGATGCGCGCGGCCATTTCCTCGGGCGTGCTCGCGAGCGCAACGCCTCCCTGCGAGAGGAGCTTGTCCTTCACGTCCTGCTTCGCGAGGAGGGTCCGCATCTCGGCGTTCATTTTCATGATCGCGTCGCGCGGCGCGCCGGTGGGCATCATGATGCCGAACCAGCTGTCCGCTTCGAAGCCTTTGAGCGACTCGTTGATGGCGGGCACGTCCGGCAGCACGGGCGAGCGGTTGCTGGACGCGACGCCGAGCGCGCGTATGCGCCCGCTCTTGATGTGCGGCAGCGACGACGGAATGCTGTCGAAAAACAGCTGCACCTGCCCCGGGATGAGGTCGGCGAGGCCCGGCGCGCTGCCTTTATACGGCACGTGCAGCGCGGTGAAGCCTCCCATCTGCTTCAGCATTTCCTGCTCCAGATGCGACAGCGTGCCCTGGCCCTGGGACGCGAACACGAGCGCGCCGGGATGCGCTTTGCCGAGCGCGATGAGCTGTTTCACGTCTCGCGCCGGCAGCGTCGGGTGTGCGACGAGCACGTGCGGCACATTGCCCACAAGGCTCACGGGCGTGAGATCGCGCTCGAGGTCGTAGCCGAGCTTGGTGTACGTGCTCATGCCGATCGCGTTGGTGGTCACGGCGGCCATGACGGCGGTGTAGCCGTCGGCCGGTGCCTTCGCGGCGAGCTCGAGGCCCAGGTTGCCGCCCACGCCGGGGCGGTTGTCCACGATGACGGGCTGTCCCCATGCCTCGGTCAGCTTCTGGCCCACGGTGCGCGTGAGGAGGTCCGCAGCGCCTACCGGCGGGAAGGGGACGATGATGCGTATCGCCTTGACGGGATAACTCTGTGCGAGCGCGGTGCCGGCGCAGAAGGCGAGCGCCAGCGCATGGAAGCGCGCGAACCTGCGGGTCATGACGTCTACTCCTTTTCGTATGCCGAGCCGGAGACCGCGAATGCGGGCGGGTCGATAACATATCACAATGTGGCGCGCGCATCGCGTACGCTGGCGATGGTGGCCGGGCGTGACGTAAACTCACCGGCGTCCAGCGAGAGGGAGTGCGAACGTGGGATTCGATCTGATAGTGAGACATGCGCGACTGGGGGGCGGCAAGGCCGCTCACCCGACGGTCGATATCGGCGTCACCGATGGCCGCATCGCCGCCATCGAGGCTCGCATCGCCGGCGGCGGCGAGAGCGTCGATGCCGCCGGCAACCTGGTGTCACCGGGGCTCATCGAGAGCCACTTCCATCTCGACAAGGCGCGCATCCTCGATCGCGTGCCGCCGCTGGAGGACCGCCGCGCGATGGATTACATGAAGCGCGTGTCGGCGGTGAAGGACAGCTTTACCACGGAAGACATCTACGCCCGCGCGCGCGACACGCTGGAGCAGTGCATGCTGAACGGCGTGATGCATATGCGCACACACATCGAGGTCGATGCGCCGATCACGCTGAAAGGCTACGACGCCATCGAGCGCCTCAGAAAAGACTACGCCTGGGGATTCGACCTGCAGCTGTGCGTGTTTCTCCAGGAAGGGTGGACCAACGTGCCGGGCGCCGAGGCGAATGTCGTGGCGGCGCTGAAGCGCGGCGCAACCGTCGTCGGGGGCGCGCCCCGCTACGACGTGAACGGCCCCGCGCAGATCGAGCGCATTTTCGCGCTGGCGAAGGAGTTCGACGTGGACGTCGACATCCACGGCGACGGCGGCTACACCACGCACGACATGATGGCGTGGCAGATCTGCGATCTCACCGATCGCATCGGCTGGGGCGGGCGTGTGGCCATCGGGCACGGCAACAAGTACTCGTGCCTGCCGGATGCCGAGCTCGCGGCGCTCGGCAAGCGGCTCGCCGATTCGGGCGTCGCGGTGTCCGTGCTGCCCACCACCGACCTCTTCACCAGCGGCCGCCACCAGGAGCACAGCGTGATGCGCGGAGTGGCGGATGCCAACGCGCTCATCGCCCACGGCGCGAACTGCTCCATCGCGACCAACAATGTGCTCAATCCCTTCACGCCGTACGGCGACTGCTCGCTGGTGCGCATCGCCAACATGTACGCGAACGTCGTGCAGCGCGGCGCGGTGAAGGATCTCACCGATTGCTTCGCGATGGTGACCGAGCGGCCGGCGCGCATCCTGCGCAAGGACGACTACGGCATCGCGGTCGGCAATCCGGCCGACCTCGTGGTGTGGAATGCAAAATCGCCGGCGGAAGTCATTGCGACCGTGGCGCAGCCGCTGATGGGATTCAAGCGCGGGCGGCGGCTCTTCACGCGACAGCTCCCGACGCTCGATCGGCCGGCACGCTGAAGCACGCCGGCCGCGATCGCTGGTCTAGCCAGGAATCACCGGCAGCAGCACGTAAGGCATCTTCCCCGCGGCGAAGTGCAGCGTGTTCTTTCCACCGAAGATCGCGGCGGGCCGATCCTGGGGATCGGTGTGCGTGAACGGTCCGACGCCTTTCATCGGATACGGCGCATGCGCGACGCCGGCATCGGTGCCGTCGTACTCGTAGTCCTTGCCGCGCACCGTGAAACCGACGCGATAGCCTGCAGGCACGACAATCGACGTCGGCCATACTTCGACGTCGAGCTCGACCGGTTCACCGGGCGTGAGCGGCCACGATTCGTCGTGCGGATGCCACGGGCGGTAGGGCTTGCTCATCGCAGGATCGACCTTGCGTTGCGATGCGCGCAGCCAGCCGAGCGCGACGGGCGTGCGTGGATCGTTGGCGCCGATGAAGGTGACTTCCTTGCCGTTCGGGTCGAACACGCGCAGCACGACGAACACGTCGGCGTCCTTCGTGTCCGACGACAGCCACAGCCTTGCTGCGACGGGCCCGGTGATCTCCAGCGCTTTCGTCATCGGCGGAGTGAGAAAGGTGACGCCGTCGCCCGTCGTTTCGTAGGCGAGCGTCGTATCCGCCGAAGGCGCGGTCGTCGTGAGCTCGCGGTTCGCGGGCTGCAGGTAATACTTCGTCCACTGCGTGCGCGCGAGCGGCCATTCGTTCTCGGCGCGCAGCTCGAACTTCTCGCCCGGCTTGCGGATGTTGAGCGACACTTTCGGCTGCCTGTCCCAGCCGGTGTTCTCGCCTTTGAGGAAGTGGCCGAAGAATTTCTTCTGCAGCGCCGTGCCGTAGCTGCTGTAGAAATGCGTGAAGTGCGTGTCGCCGTGCACTTCCAGCCACTTCTCTCTCGAGCCTGCGCGCTGATAGCCTTCGAAGTTGCCGCGCGGGTGCAGGCCCATGCCGCCCCAGTTGCCTGCCGACAATAACGGCGCTTCGATTTTCGAGAAGTCCGGCATGCGTGCGCGGTAATAGTCGTCGATCAGCGGGCGGCGGCGCGCTTCGCCGTCGAGATCGACGCGGTTCTTCTTGAGCTCCGCGTCGCTGAGCGTCCCGGGACCGGCTATCGTCTCGCCCGTCACCGGATTGCGCGCGCCGCGATCGCCCACGCCGTGCTGCACGGTGACGACCTGCCGGTTGTACCAGCTGTTCAGGAAATCGCACAGAATGCCGCCGTGGCGCGAGAGGTCGCGGTAATAATCCGACGAGCCTTCCCACACGCACAGCGCGGCGAGATGCGGCGGGCGCAGCGCGCCGACCGTCCACTGGTTCATGGCGTAGTACGAGATGCCGTTGACGCCCACCTTGCCGTTGCTCCACGGCTGCGTGCCCGCCCACTCGATGCAGTCGTGAAAGTCTTTCGTCTCTCGCGCCGACCAGCAGTCGATCACGCCGGGCGAGCGGCCTGCGCCGCGCGAATCGACGCGTACGCAGGCGTAGCCGTCCGGCACCCATTTCTCAGGATCGACCAGTTCCCAGTTCTGGTACTTGTTACTGGTGCCCTGTGTTGCTTCGGGCGCCGCTTTCTCGAGCCTTGCCCACTGGCTCTTGTATCCTTCGCGGAAATCAAGACCCTTGGCGTAAGGGCCATAGCTGATGATCACCGGGTAGCGGCCGGCGCCGACCGGGCGGAACACGTCGGCTCTCAGCACGACGCCGTCGTCCATGGTGATCGTCGCGTCCCAGTCGATCTGCATGCCGTCGCGAACTTCGCTTTTCATACCTTGCATGACTTGCCACTCCTTTTCAGGCGCTGTGTGTAGCGCGCGGATACACGAGGCGTCGGCTCAATTTGCGCGCCGTCGCGCTTCTATCCTGACGTCGCCGTCGCTCAAGCTCACATACGGCGTCTTCTTCGCGAGCGCGGCTTCGAGCAACCGTTGTGCCTTGTTCTTGAAGTGATACTCCGTCTCCAGCGGCCCGGCGGCGTACATGTCGTCCACCTGGTTGCCGGCGAACATGTAGCGCAGCAGCAGCTCGTCGTCGCTGCGGCCGGCGTACTGCTTGCGCAGCGCCGGCACCGCAGGCTCCAGCGCCGCCGGCCTGGTCCCGATCTCGCTCGAGCCGTTTTCGACGATGCGATCGAGCACGCTCTGATGCACAGGCGCCAGCAGCTTGCCGTAATGGCCGAGCGCATATTTCTTCACTTCGTTCGGCACGACGCGGTAGCGATCGCCCTGCACGACGTTCAGCACCGCCTGCGTGCCGACGAGCTGCGAGAACGGCGTGATCATGATCGGCCAGCCCAGCTCTTCACGCACACGGCCGCATTCCGCGAGAACGTCGTCGAAGCGATCGGCCAATCCCATCTGCGAGAGCTGGAACTTGAGATTGGTCAGCATTCCGCCGGGCAACTGGTGCTTGAAGTGGAATTCGTCGTACTCCGCCGGCACGCCGAGCGGCAGCCCCTCCTGCTCTGCGATCCGCCGGAAGTATTCGCCCACCTCGTCGGCGGCCGCGAGATCGACGCCGACGTGAAAGCCCAGCTCGCGCGCATTGCGCACGAAAGTCTGCATCGCGGGCTGCGCCGGCCCGTTGGCGAGCGGCGCGATAGAGGTCGCCACTTCATCGACGCCCAGCTTGACGGCTTCCAGATAGACGAGCGGCGCGAGTCCGGTGAGGCAGTGGCTGTGGAGCGCGAGCTTGGTTTTTCCGAGCACGCGCTTCAGCGCCGGCACGAGCGTGCGTACGCGATCCGGCGTGAGCAGCCCGCCCGCATCGCGTATCTTGACGATATCGACGCCGGTCTTCTTCACGGCGTCGCGGGCTGCCGCCGCGTAGTGCGCGTCCGTGTGCACGGGGCTTTGCGAAAACGCGAGCGAGGCTTCCGTCGTCGCGCCCAGCCGCTTCGCGAGCGTGAGGCTCACCACCAGGTTGTCGATGTCGTTCAACCCGTCCATCGCGCAGATCACGCGAAAGCCGTTCGCCACCAGCCGCTCGGTCCACAGCTCGATGATGTCGTCGGGCAGGATGTCGAAGCTCACGAGGCTGCGGCCGCGCACGGTGGCCATGAGCGGTGTATGGGGGATGCGCTCGCGCAGCAGGCGGAATTTCTGCCACGGATCCTCCTTGAGATAGCGCACGCAGACGTCGAACTGGATCGCGGCGGCGATATCCATGCGGCCAAAGCCCATCCGGTCCATCGCCGGCGCGACGGGCATCATCATGCCGGCCGTCATGCGGGTGGCCCACAGGCACTGCGGCGCATCGCGCAGGGTGGTGTCGATGATTTTCACTTCGTTCACGATTGCGCCTCGAGTTTCATGTATTCGGGAAGGAACGACTGCTCCAGCCAGGCGGTTGTCACGGCGGCGCGCCGGAAAGCGTCGCTCGCCACGATGGCGCGGCTGAATGGCGCAGTCGTCGTCACGCCGTCGATGATGAAGCGGTCGAGTGCAGAGAGCATTTTGTCGATCGCGTCGCCGCGGCTCTCGCCGTGGACGATCAGCTTGCCGATCATCGAGTCGTAAAAAGGCGGCACGACGCAGCCTTCATGGCAGTGACTGTCGATCCGTATGCCGGGACCCCGCGGCGCCCGCCAGCGCGCGATCGTGCCGGGAGCGGGCGTGAAGTCATTGCGCGCGTCTTCGGCATTGATGCGGCACTCGATCGCGTGGCCGCTCAGCTCGACGTCGCGCTGCGCAAACGATAGCGGCGCGCCGCCTGCCACGCGGATCTGCTCGGCGACGAGGTCGAGGCCAGTGATCGCCTCGGTGACCGGATGCTCGACCTGGATGCGCGTGTTCATTTCGAGGAAGTAGCAGGCCCTGGTATCGGCATCCATCATGAACTCGACGGTGCCGGCGCCGCTGTACGACACGGCTCGCGCGAGCTGCAACGCCGCAGCGGTGAGCGCCTGGCGCGTGGCGTCATCGACGGCGGGCGAGGGCGCTTCCTCGATAAGCTTCTGGTGCCGGCGCTGCACCGAGCAGTCCCGCTCGCCCAGATGCACGAGATTGCCGTGCGCATCGCCGAACACCTGCACTTCGATGTGTCGCGCGCGCTCCACGTACTTTTCCATGTACAGCGTGCCGTCGCCGAACGCGGTCTGCGCTTCTGCCGAAGCCGCCGTATAGGCTGCCTCGATGTCGGCGAGCGCGCGCACGATGCGCATGCCGCGGCCGCCGCCGCCCGCGCTCGCCTTCAGCATGACGGGCAGGCCGATGCGGGCGGCTTCGCGGCGCGCGTCGGCCGCGGTCTTCAACTCGTCGCAACCCGGTATCGTCGGCACGCCGGCGGATCGGGCCAGGCGCAGAGCGGTGAGCTTGTCGCCCATCGCCGCGATCGCGTCCGCGCGCGGACCGATGAAAACAATCCCTGCTTCGTCGCACAGGCGGCGAAAGGCGGCGCGTTCGGAGAGAAAGCCGTAGCCCGGATGAACCGCATCGCAGCCCGTGCCGATCGCCGCGGTGATCACCGCGTCCTGGTCGAGGTAGCTGGCGGTCGCTTGCGCGGGACCTATGCACACGACGCGATCGACCATGCGCGCGGCAAGCGACTCGCGATCGGCATCCGAGCAGGCGAGCACGCTCTCCACGCCGAGCAGCTTGCACGCCCGCGCGATGCGCACCGCGATCTCGCCGCGGTTCGCGATCAACACGCGCTTGATGCTCACCGCTGCGGCTCGATGATGATCAGCACTTCATCCTTCGCGACCGTCGCCGCATTCTGCGCGACGATTTTCATCACCGTGCCCGACACGCCGGCCTTGATGGTGTTGAACAGCTTCATCACTTCAACCAGGCAGACGGTGTCGTCGGCCTTGACCGTCGCTCCTTCCTGCACGAATGGAGGCAGGTGCGGCGCCGGCGCCCGGTAGAAAGTGCCTATCATCGGCGCGCGGATCGCCGTCATGCCGGGCGGAATCGCGATCTCGGCTGTCGATTGCAGCGGCGCGCTCCGGGGCGAAGGCGCGCGTTGCCCGGGCGCGGCGTGAGATGCCGGTGGCGGCGCCGCCTCGCTTTCCAGGGCGGCCGGGGCGCCGCGCCTGCGCACGTGCAATTTCAAATTACCGGCTTCCAGCTTCACCTCGTCGTAGTCCGACTGCTCGATGAAGCGCAGCGTGGCTATGATCTGCTTTTCCGTCCAGTCCATGGCGTTCCTGTGAGATTGCGCGCGACGTGGCGTCGCGCACCGTGGGTTTATTCCAGGTAAGCGAGCGCCTGTCCGTAGTCTGCAAAAGCGCCGTTCGCAACGAGCACCGCGACCAGCGTGCCGGCCGCAGGCGCGCGCACGGCAATCTCGCTCCGGTAGCGTCTGATGACGAACAGGGTCTGTCCTTGTGCGACCGTGTCTCCCGGCGCCGGATAGCGCTCGCCGCCTTCGGGCGCGACCACGACGCCGACGGTCGGTGCGATCACGGTCGAGGGCTCGGCGCGAGACAGACGGATCGACTTGCCGTCGTAATCGAGGGCGAGGTACTGCAGGCCGGCGGCGCGGAAGAACTCCGCGACCTGCTCATTCAGTGTGTCGTTGCCGCGCGGGGTCGTCATGCCGTCTCAATCGATGCGCAGGCCGGCTTCGCGCACGACCTTTGCGTAGCGGGCGATGTCGGCGTGCACGAGCGCGGCGAATTCCGCAGGCGTACGGGTGACCGTATCGTCCACGCCGATTTCCACGAGGCGGGGCCGCACGTCGGGCGCCTGCATGACTTTCGCAATCTCGGCATGAAGGCGGTCGACGATGGCGGAAGGCGTGCGTGCCGGCGCGAACACGCCGTACCAGGTCGTCATGCGGTAGCCGGGCAGCCCGGCCTCCTCAGCGGTCGGCACCTGCGGAAACTCGCTCAGCCGATGTGCCGTGGTCACCGCCAGAGCGCGCAGCCTGCCGTTGCGCACGAACGGCGCACACGCAGGCAAGGTGTCGAACGCGACCTGATGATGACCGCCGATGAGATCCTGCATCGACTGGCCTGCGCCCTTGTAGGGGACGTGCACGAGATTCACCCCTGCCATGCTCTTGAACAGCTCGCCCGCGAGATGCGGCGTGCTGCCGTTGCCGGCCGACGGGAAGGTGAGCTGGCCCGGGCGCGCCTTGACGTACGCGATGAGTGCCCGCAATGAGTCGACCGGCAGCGAAGGATGCGTGGATACGAAATGAGGCACGGAGGCAGTGAGCGTCACCGGCGCGAAATCCTTTTCTGCGTCGTACGGCAGTTTGGCGAACAGGCTGGGCGCCACCGCATTCACCGACACGTGTCCCATCATGAGGGTGTAGCCGTCGGGCGGCGCGTTCGCCACCGTGCCGGCCGCGACCGTGCCCGTTGCGCCCGGCCGGTTATCTATGATGACCGTCTGGCCGAGCTGCTCGCCGAGCCGGGGCGCGATAATGCGCGCGACCACGTCCGTGCCGCCGCCGGGTGGGAAGCCTACCACCATGCGGATGGGTCTGGCCGGATAGCTCTGAGCGCATGTGGCGCCGGCGTACGCGGCGAGCAACGCCAGCATCACGATGTGCTGCTTGTTCATTTGTCTCCTCCACTGGCCCGCGGCTGCGCGGCGTGCGGGAAATTGTACAATAGACGCGCTCGCGCCAACCGACGCTTGCACTGGCAGCTATAAACGGAGGAGATATGAGGACACCGGCAAACCGGGCCGCTGCGGCCCTGATGTGTCTCGGCCTGCTTGCGAGCACGTCGGTCCATGCGCAGAGTTTTCCCTCGAAACCAGTCCACATCGTCGTCGGCTTTGCGGCCGGCGGACCCACCGATGTGATCGCGCGCGTGGTGGCCCAGGACATGACGGCGTCGCTGGGGCAGACGGTCGTCGTCGAGAACCGGCCCGGCGCCAATGCGATCATCGCGACCGAGTACGTCGCGCGCGCCGCGCCGGACGGCTACACCACGCTGTTCTCCTCGCTGTCGCTGCTCGTGAATGCGATCCTGAGCCCGGGCAAGATCAAGTACGAGCCGTTCAGGGACTTCGCGCCGATCAGCAATGGAGCGCTGCTGCCGATGGTGATCGTCACGCGGCCCTCGACGCCGGTGAATTCGCTGCAGGAGCTCATCGCGCTCGCAAAGCGCCGGCCGGGAGAAGTCACTTACGGCTCGGCGGGACACGGCGGTTCCGCCCATCTTGCCGGCGCGATGCTCGAAGCGCTCGGCAAGGTGAAAATGACGCACGTGTCTTTCCGCGGCAATGCGCCGGCGCTGGTCGACGTGATGGCAGGGCAGGTGACGTTCATGTTCTACCCGATCATCGGTATCTCCGAGTACGTCTCGGGCGGGAAGTTGAAGGCGCTTGCCATCGGCACGGAGCAGCGGCACGCGGATTTCCCCGGCGTGCCGACGATGCAGGAGGCCGGCTATCCGGGTCTCGCCAATACGGCGCCCTGGGTCGGATTGCTCGCGCCGGCCGGCACGCCGGGCGCCATCGTCAACAAGCTGAGCGAGGAAATGCGCAAATCGCTGGCGAAGCCCGAGACGGCCGCGCGCCTGCGGCAGCTCGGCGCGGTCAAGGTGGGCGATACGCCGGAGCAATTCCTAGCCTTCCTCAAGCAGGACTACGAGCGCTGGACCGGAGTGGTGAAGGCCGCTGACGTCAGGCCGGAGTGAAGGACGCGCCGCACCGCGCCGGAGCGCCGCGGTAGCATCTCAACTCACCGTCGCGAGTCCGCTCATGCTGTTCAGGCAACTATTCGACTCGCAGTCATCGACCTACACCTATCTGCTGGCCGATGAAGGCGAGAGCGTCGCCGTGCTGATCGATCCGGTCTTCGAGCAGGCGCGGCGCGATTCGGCATTGCTCGAGGAGCTGGGCCTCAAGCTCGCGTGGACGCTGGAGACGCATGTACACGCGGATCACGTGAGCGGCGGGTGGATACTGCGCGAGCGCTGGGGCAGCCGCATCGCGCTGTCGCGCATGAGCGGCGCGCAAGGCGCCGACCGCCTGCTCGACGCCGGCGACTGCGTGGAGTTCGGCAAGCGCGCGCTTGAGGTGCGCGTGACGCCGGGCCACACCGACGGCTGCGTCACGTACGTGCTCGACGACTGCAGCATGGCGTTTACCGGCGATGCGCTGCTCATCAGGGGCTGCGGCAGGACGGACTTTCAGCAGGGGAGCGCGGAGCGGCTGTATCAGTCGGTGTACGAGCAGATATTCTCGCTTCCGGACGCGTGCCTGCTCTATCCGGCGCACGACTATCGCGGCCTGACCGTCACGAGCGTGGGCGAGGAGAAGCGCTACAACCCGCGGCTCAACCAGCATGTGCTGCGCGAGGACTTCGTCGGCTACATGCAGCATCTCGGGCTGCCGCATCCGAAGCAGATGGATATCGCGGTTCCTGCCAATCTCCACTGCGGCCGCCCGAGCGCGCAGGCGCCGGCCGCGACGGATTGGGCGCCGCTCACGTACACCTTCTCCGGCATCGTCGAAGTGCAGCCGCAATGGCTCGAAGAGCATTTGAACGCAGTGCAGATCGTCGACGTGCGCGAGCCGGCGGAATTCGCGGGCCCGCTCGGCCGCATTCCCGGGGCGATGCTCGTGCCGCTTGGGACGCTCGACGCGAGCGCGCGGGAGTTATCGAAGGACCGCCCTGTCGTGACCGTGTGCCGGTCGGGCGCGCGGTCCGCGCAGGCAACCGTGCTGCTGCAGAAGGCGGGTTTTCGGAAGGTCGCGAATCTCGCCGGCGGCATGCTGCGATGGCGCGCACAGCGCTGCGCGGTCGAAGGCGGCAGCGAATAGCCGCCCCGCTTCCTGCTACGTGCCCTGCATGCTGCTGTTGCGAGCGGCAAAGATTGCACGCGAACGCGAATGCGGTGCCGCGGCGCGCAAATGAAAACGGGGCCATGGCGGCCCCGTGGTGCGACGTGTCACGACGCAGCTAGAGCGCCGCTGCACCCGCCTTGGAGCATTGCTCGTCCTGGTCGCCGGTGACGCCACTCACGCCGATCGCGCCGATCACCTTGCCGCCGACCATGAGCGGTATGCCGCCCGGCGAAGCGACGATGCCGGGCAGGCTCAGCGTCGCCGGACCGCCCTGTGCGATGGCGTCGACGAACGCGCGGGTGGGACGCCGGTACGTTGCCGCCGCCTTCGCCTTCATGATGGAGATCTCGCTGCTGGCGGTCTGCGTGTCTTCCATGCGCTCGAAATAAATCAGCAGCCCGTGCGTGTCGACGACGGACACCGCGACATTCCATTTGTTGCTCTGGCATTCGGCGATCGCCTTGGCAGCGATTTTCTTCGCCTGGTCGACGGTGACGGATGGACCGTAGCCCGGTCTTTGCTGCGCCGATGCGGATACGGCAAATACGGCGAGTGCGGCCGCTGCGACGGCGTGACGGTAATGTGCTCGCGCGAACATGGTTCCTCCCTTGGTGGTTGCACAGCGAGGGCGCAACGATAACGCCGGCCGCCGTTCCGTGCAAACGGCCGCGGTTATGCCGGCGTTCTGAAGGACCTACCCTTTGCGCTCGAACTCGAGGATGTCGAAGCCGGCGTAGCGGTCGACGATGTACACCAGCCCGCGGTCGTCGACGTCCACGTCGTTGGTCTGCGGCGCAACCTTTCCAGCGGCGGGCTCGGGAATGAACCAGCCCACTTCCTGCGGCGCGGTCGGGTCGGCGATGTCTACGATGCGCAGGCCGCCCGCGAACCACGCGCAGTACACCAGCGTGCCCTGCTTCATGTGCTCCTGGAACTGGTGCGCGCCGAAGCGGCCGGGCGCGGCGCGGCTCCACGGCGAGTCGAGCTCGCTCACTTCGAAAATCGCCAGCGGCTTGATGTCCCTGGTATTCGTGACGTCGAACGTCCACAGGCTGCCGTGCGGGCGGCCGCGCCGGCGCGCCATTTCTTCGGCGCTGTGCGCGTGGTCTTCCTCGTCGATGGCAATTGCGATGTCGCGGCCGTCGATCTGGAACGGCACGCCCATGAAGGTGTGCGAGGGCTCGGGGAAGGGCGGGTGATAGTTGTACGCGCCTATCGTCGTCGGCTTCCTGATGTCGGTCACGTCGACGATGCGCACGCCGCCGTGCCAGCAGCCGGCCCACAGGCGGTTGCCGGTGCGCAACGTGTGATGCAGGCGATGCTGGCGTCCGGGCCACGTCGGCTTTTCGCCGCCGGCGATGTGCTGGCCGGGTATCCACCACTTCGACACTTCCTCGGGACGCGCCGGGTTGCGGATATCGTAAATGACGAGGATGTTGCCGATGTAACCGGGCCACTCCGTCGAGATGTACGCGTAGTCGGCGTCCATGTCGAAACGGTGCACGCCGATGCCGTGCGTCTTCTGGGTCGTGATGAGCTTGGGCTTGCTGCGGTCGGACACGTCGTAGATCTTGAAGCCGCCATTCTGGTACGGCGTGCGCTCCGCCGCTTCGACGGCCGGAATATCGGACTCGCTCACGCTCAGTTTTTCCGCGAGCTCCGCATGCGTGGGATCGCGGCCGAGCGCAGCGCGCAGTTGCGTGCGGAGCCTCGGCAGCTCGTCGGCCTTGCGGCCGATGGCCGTCATGTTGCGCTCGCTGTTGACGATCATGATGTCGCCGATGACGCGCGCCTTGTGGCTGTGAGAGCCGGGATCGTCGAGGAAGATCTGCGACACGATCTTCGGCTTGCGCGGATCGGACACGTCGAGGATGGACGTGCCGAGATTCTCCTTGTTCGGGATGTGACCGATGTAAGCGTAGCTCCCTGCGACGTACACCTGGCCTGCGCCCGGAAGATCGAGCCGCGAGATGCGTTTCACATTGTGTGCAAGGCGCGGGCTGTTCGTTGTGCCGTCCATGATGTCCCCTCGAGTCAGGCTTTGCATTCTAGCGCACGCCCCGCGCTGTCACGCCAACGCTATTTTGTGCAGAATAGGGACCGCAGGCGTCACCCGCTGCATGCGTCGCGTCACCGAAGCGGAGGAATCGTGAGCGCCCTACTGAAAACGGGTTTGTATGCCGTCGCGTGTTTGCTTGCCGTGGCCGGCGCGGCAAGCGAATATCCGGCGAAGCCGATACGTCTCGTCGCGCCTTTTGCGCGAGGGCGGCGCACCGGCTCTCGGCGAGGGGGCGGAGACGGGGCGCGGCCGCCCGGATGGATACGACGACTTGCAGCCGGCCTTGTTGCTGCAGCAGGTGCTTGGGCAGTTGCTATATCGCCGGCGTCGCTTGCTCAAACCTATCCGACGAAGCCGATACGTCTGGTTGCACCTTTTGCACCGGGCGGCGGCACCGACGTGCTGGCGCGCATCGTCGGCCAGAAGCTCAACGAGCGCTGGGGCCAGGCTGTCGTCGTCGACAACCGACCCGGCGCCGGCGGCAACATCGGCGCGGATCTCGTGGCGAAGTCGGCGCCGGACGGCTACACGCTGATGCTGGGCGGCGTGCCGCACGCGATCTCGATGACGCTCTACAAGAAGCTGCCGTACGATCTCGCGCGCGACATGATCGCCGCCGCGCCGATCGCGACCTTTCCCAGCATGATCGTGGTGCATCCCGCCATCGCGGCGCACAACGTGCAGGAGCTGCTCGCGCTCGGCAAGGGGAAGCCGGGCGCGCTCAATTACGGCTCGCCCGGCAACGGCTCGCCGAACCATCTCGCGATCGAGCTGCTGTGCACGCTCGGCGGGATGAGGATGCAGCACATCCCGTACAAAAGCGCCGGACAGGTCGCGAGCGAGCTGCTCGGCGGGCAGGTTCAGCTCGCCTCGATGGGTTTACCCACGGCAATGCCGCATGTGAAGGCCGGCAAGATGCGCGCGCTCGCCGTCACCAGCGCGAGCCGGTCGCCGATGTTGCCCGACCTGCCTACCGTCGCCGAGTCCGGCTTGCCCGGCTTCGACGTGACCTCGTGGTACGGCATCTTTGCCCCGCGCGCGACGCCGAAACCCGCGGTGTCCAGGCTGCATGCCGAGGTGGTTGCCATCGTGACCTCCGCCGACGTGAGCCAGCGTCTCGCTTCGCTCGGCGCCGAGCCCTATACGCCGACGCTGGACGAGTTCGCGCGCCACGTGCGCGAGGAGATCGCGAAGTGGGGCAAAGTCGTGCAGGAATCCGGCGCGCGCGTCGACTGAGCACCCCCAGAGGTTATCTAAAAAATGCAAGTTCTGAGCAACCACAGATGAACGCCGATGAACACAGATAGAGCAACGATCACATTCCAGCATCGGCGTCTATCTGTGTCTATCGGCGGTTACAGTGATTTCTGAGACAGCTTGTAGTGACTCAAGTGAACATCACCCTCATGCAGCGGGAGAGTATCGATGAATGCGCCTAACCAGCCGGGCACGCGTGCACCCATGAACGAGACCGCGCAGGACGGCGCCGGCATGATCGTCGATTACCTCATTCGCGAGAATGTCCCGTACGTCTTCGGCCTTTGCGGCCACGGCAACATCGGTTTCATCGATGCTTTGCATGCGCGAGGCAGCGAGATCAGGACGATCTCCGTGCGGCACGAGAGCGTCGCAGGCTTCATGGCCGACGTGTATTACCGCATCTCGGGCCAGCCCACCGCGACGTTCACGTCGTGCGGTCCGGGCTCCGCGAATCTTCCCATCAGTCTCGCGAACGCGTACTTCGATTCGGTGCCTTTTCTCGCCGTGACGGGCAACGTGCCGACCAGCCAGTTCAATCGCGGCGCGTTCCAGGAAACGTACCGCCACTACCAGGCCGATTTTCCTTCCACGGTGCGGGCGTATTGCAAGCGCGTGTTTCAGCCGACCACGGCGGCGCAGGTGCCCGTCGCGGTGCGGCAGGCGTGGAAGACGATGGTGACCGGACGGCCGGGCCCGGTCGTGCTCGACGTGCCGTTCGACATTTTCAAGGAGCCGATGCACGAGCCGACGCCGCTGCCCGAGCAGTGGAACGACAACATCTCGTGTCGTTGCGGCGCCGATCCCGAGGGCGTTGCCAAAGCGGCGGAGATGCTGCTGGCGGCGCACCGGCCCGTCATCGTCGTGGGGCAGGGCGTGCGCTATGGCGGCGCGACGAAGGAGCTGCTCGAGCTGGCCGAGCGGCTGCGCATCCCCGTCGCCTGCTCCGCGAGCGGCATGGGCGCGATCGATTCCTCGCATCCCCTGGCGCTCGGGCTCGTCGCGCGCAACGGCACATATCAGGCGAATCATGCTGCGCGCCAGGCCGACGTGCTGCTCGCGCTCGGCATGCGTTTCGACGATCGCACTTCGAGCTCATGGCTGCCGGGGTACTCCTTCACCATACCGCCGACCAGGCTGATTCACGTCGACATCGATCCGGACGAGATCGCGCGCAACTATCCGGTGGCGCTTGGGCTCATGGCGGACGTGCGCACGTTCCTGCGGCAACTGCTCGCCGAGCTCGATGTGCGACAGTCCCGCGGCGAAGTGCCGGCGGAGCGCGCCGCATGGCTCGACGCCATCGCGAGCTACCGCCAGGAGTGGAATGACTTCATCGCGCCCGGTTTCAAGGTCGACACCACGCCGATCAGCCCGCAGCGCGCGGCGTTCGAGATCGACCGCGTGCTGCCCGAGGACTCCATCCTGGTGAGCGACATCGGCGTGCATCACAACTGGCTCATCCAGTTCTGCAAGCCGAAGCGGCCCGACTCGCTGATCGGGTCGATGGGCTTCGGCCCGATGGGATTCGGAGTCGCGGGCGCGCTCGGCGCGAAGCTCGCCGCCCCGCACCGGCCTTGCGTGGCGGTGGTCGGCGACGGCGCGTTCTGGATGCATGCCAACGTCGTCGCCACTGCCTACGAGTACAACATCCCCGTGGTCTACGTGGTGTGGAACAACTACGCGTACGCTTCGATACGCGGGCTTCAGCGCGGCTACCTCGGCGGCCGCGAGCTCGCGACGGATTTTCGCGACCCGCAGACGCAGGCGCCGTACAACCCGGACTTCGCTGCGCTCGCTCGTGCCGCAGGCGTGGACGGCGCGCGCGTGGACCGTGCCGCCGACCTCGCGGACGCGATACGCGCCGGCATCGCGACGGGAAAGCCGTACGTGATCGACGCGAACATCGGCGGCGACCTCAACCCGGGCGGTGCGGGCGTTTGGGAGCTTCCGAGCCTGGGCCAGAGCAAACCGGCGATCGGCAAGCGCTATACGCCCGGGTGATGCGTCGTCATGCGGCTCCCGGTGCCTGTGGGTCAACGGCGCGGCGGGCAGTCGCGCGTCAAGCTATAATCGCCGGGCGGCATTCGAACGATAAGGCCGCGACTCGCAGGCGGTCGAGCTCCTGACCGGGCGCGATTTTCCTCCTGCACAATGAGCCGCACTGCCGGCTGCGCGACACGCGCAACGCACGGCGCAAAAGGGGGTGTGCGTGGATTCGAATCCGGGAGCGATTCCCGATCTGTTCCAGCGCCTCGACGAGCTCAACGACGTGGGCATCGCGCTTTCGCGCGAGCGCGACTTGCCGCGTTTGCTGGATCTCATACTGCTTGCCGCGAAAAAGCTCACCTCGTCGGACGGCGGCACCCTCTATCGCATGACCGAGGACCGCCGGCTGCGTTTCGAGATTTTTCGTAACGATACCCTGGGCATCGCGATGGGCGGGGCCACGGGGCAGGAGATCCCGTTCGGCGCCATCGAGCTGTTCGACAAGAACGGCATGCCGGTGAACTCCATGGTGGCCGCCTATGCGGTGCACCATCAGCGCTCGATCAGCATCGCCGACGCGTACACCGAAAGCGGCTTCGACTTTTCCGGCACCAAGGAATTCGACCGCAAGACCGGCTACCGCTCCCAGTCTTTCCTCACCGTGCCGATGCGCAATCACGAGGACGACATCATCGGCGTGCTGCAGCTCATCAACTGCAAGGACCGGACGAGCGGCGCGGTGATCCCGTTCTCGGAGGCCGACCGGCGCCTGGTCGAATCCCTCGCGTCCCAGGCGGCGATCGCATTGACGAACCGCCTGCTGATCGATCGTCTCGAAGACCTGTTCGAGTCTTTCGTGAGCATGATGAACAGCGCGATCGACGACAAGTCGCATCACACCGGCGCGCATTGTCAGCGCGTGCCGCAGCTCACGATGATGATCGCGGACGCGGTGGCGGCCTGCGGCGTGGGGCCGCTCAAGACCTTCTCCATGACGGAGGACGAACGCCATGCGCTCAAGATCGCCGGGTTGCTCCACGACTGCGGGAAAATCACGACGCCCGTCCATGTGGTCGACAAGGCCACCAAGCTGCAGACGATATACGACCGCATCGACCTGATCGACACGCGCTTCGAGGTGGTGAAGCGCGACATCGAGCTCGCGCTCGCGCGCGGCGAGTGCGAGTCCATCGACGCCGCATTGGCGGACCTCGAGGCGGATCGCGCTTTCCTGCGGCAGGCCAACGTCGGCACGGAGGCGGCGGGAGAAGCCGACGTCGCGCGGGTGCGGGACATTGCGCGCAAATACCAATGGCGCGATCCGGACGGGCGGGTGGTTCCTTTTCTTTCCGGGGACGAGATCGCGAATCTCACGGTGCGCCACGGGACTCTCACCGATGAGGAGCGGCGCATCATCAACCACCACATCGAAGTGACGATACAGATGCTGGAAGCCATGCCGTGGCCCAAGCATCTCGCGAACGTTCCCGCCTATGCCGGCGCGCACCACGAGCGCGTGGACGGCAAGGGGTATCCGAGGGGTTTGAAGCGCGACGAGATGCCGCTCGTCGCGCGCTGCATGGCGATCGCGGATATTTTCGAGGCGCTCACCGCCGGAGACAGGCCGTACAAGAAGGGCAAGACGCTGAATGAAGCGCTCGCCATCCTCGGCCAGATGAAGGTGAACGGGCACATCGATCCCGACATATTCGACGTCTTCATGTGGCAGCAGGTCTACCAGCGCTACGCCATGGATTTCCTCCCCCCGGAGCAGCGGGGCGAAGTGCGCCTCGATACGGTGCCGGGCTATGCTCCGCCGCCGTCGACCTGACGCCGGGTTTTCCCGATCCACACGGTGCCGGTCGGGAATGTCACGCAACATGAGGTCTCTGCGCCGCGCTAATCATTGCCGGCCCCGCATCCGATACTGCATAATCGCCGCACAATGCGAGTGCGCACGGCACTCGCCTATAATCATCCGCACAGGAATTTGCCTCGTGTCTCGCCCTCGCAAGCAGCCGCATGAACTTCGCAGCCATCGCTGGTTCGGCGTGAAGGACCTGCGCTCCTTCGGTCACCGTTCGCGCACCCTGCAGATGGGCTACACGCGCGAGGATTTCGCCGGCAAGCCGGTGATCGCGATCATCAACACCTGGAGCGACATCAATCCCTGCCACGCGCACTTCAAGATGCGCGTGGAGGAAGTGAAGCGCGGCATATGGCAGGCGGGAGGCTTCCCGCTGGAAATGCCCGCGATCACGCTGTCGGAGCCGTTTCAGAAGCCTTCGACGATGTTGTACCGCAATCTGCTCGCGATGGAAGCGGAAGAGCTGCTGCGATCGTACCCGGCGGACGGCGCGGTATTGATGGGCGGCTGCGACAAGACTACTCCGGCGCTCATCATGGGCGCGATCAGCATGAATCTTCCGGCGATCTTCATGCCGGCCGGGCCGATGCTGCGCGGCAACTGGCATGGCGAGCCGCTCGGCTCGGGCACCGACTCGTGGAAGTACTGGGCGGAGCTGCGCGCCGGCAACATCGACGAGCAGGCGTGGATGGAAGTGGAAGAGGGCATCGCGCGCTCGTTCGGCCACTGCATGGTGATGGGCACTGCATCGACCATGACGTCGGTGGCCGAAGCGATCGGCTTCACTCTGCCGGGCGCCGCGTCCATCCCGGCGGCCGATGCGAATCACGCGCGCATGGCGGAAATGACGGGGCGGCGCATCGTCGACATGGTGTGGGAGGATCTCAAGCCGACCGACATGCTGAGCGCCGACTCCTTCGACAATGGCATACGCGTCACCCAGGCATTGTCCGGCTCGACGAATGCGGTCATTCATCTGATTGCGATGGCGCGTCGCGCCGGCGTGCCGCTCACCGCCGACCGCTTCGACGAGATCGCATCCGATACGCCGGTCATTGCCAACATCCGGCCCGCCGGCAAGTACCTCATGGAGGATTTCTATTACGCGGGAGGTTTGCGAGCGTTGCTCGCAAACCTGATGGAAACGCTCAATCTCCATTGCATGACCGTCAATGGAAAGACGCTGGGTGAGAACATCCGCGGCGCGAAGACCTACAACAGCGACGTCATACGTCCGTGCACCAATCCGCTGTCGCGAAGCGGCGGGCTCGCCGTGCTGCGCGGCAACCTCGCGCCGGACGGGGCGGTCATCAAGCCGACCGCTGCAGAGCCCCGCCTGCTCAAACACACCGGCCGTGCCGTCGTGTTCAGCGACTATGAAGACATGGCGGCGCGCATCGACGACGAGCGGCTCGACATCGATGCCGACTCGGTGATCGTGCTTCAGAGCGGCGGCCCGCTCGGCGGGCCCGGCATGCCGGAATGGGGGCAGCTCCCGATACCGAAGAAGCTTCTCAAGCAGGGCGTGCGCGACATGGTGCGCATATCCGATGCGCGCATGAGCGGCACGTCTTACGGCACCTGCGTGCTGCACGTCGCGCCCGAGTCGTACGTCGGCGGGCCGCTCGCATTAGTTCGCACCGGCGACCTGATCGAGCTCGATGTGGAGGCGCGCAAGCTCGAGCTCAAGGTGACCGATGAGGAGCTTGCGCGCCGCCGGGCCGCATGGAAGAAACCTCCGCCGCGCTACGGCCGTGGCTACGGCGCGCTTTATGCGCAGCACATCACGCAGGCCGACCAGGGCTGCGACTTCGATTTTCTGCACGGCGGATCGGCTACGGCAGACCCGGAAATACACTGAAGGCCGTGAACGGTGAACAGTGAACTGTGAACCGTTCCAGGAGCTAGCCTTTCCGTTCACCGTTCACGGTTCACTTGAAGGAAGCAGACATGCAACTACCGAGCAATAAATTCAAAGCGGCCATCAAGGCCGGCAAGCCGCAGATCGGCATCTGGTCCAGCCTTTCCAATTATCTTGCGGTCGAAGTGCTCGCCGACGCGGGCTTCGATTGGGTGCTGCTCGACACCGAGCATTCGCCCAACGAGCTGCCGATGGTGCTCCAGCAGCTGCAGGCGCTCAAAGGCGGCACTGCGACGCCCATCGTGCGTCCGGCATGGAACGACATGGTGCTGGTGAAGCGTTATCTCGACATCGGCACGCAGACGCTGCTGCTGCCGTACGTGCAAAGCGCCGAGGAGGCGACGAATGCGGTGCGCTACACCCGCTATCCGCCGCAAGGCGTGCGCGGCGTGTCCGGCGGCGCGCGCGGCTCGCTGTTCGGCCGCTACAAGGACTACTTCAAGCGGGTGCACGACGAGACTTGCCTGCTGGTCCAGGTGGAGACGCGCGCAGCGATGGCGAATCTCGAAGCGATCGCCGCGGTGGAAGGCGTCGACGGCATATTCATCGGGCCGAACGATCTCGCTGCCGACCTCGGCTACCTCGGCAACTGGCAGCATCCCGAAGTGTGGAAGGTCATGGAAGAGGCGGCCAGGCGCATACGCAAGGCGGGCAAGGCGCCGGGCATTCTCGTCGGCGAAGCGGACGGCAAGCGGTGCCTGGACATGGGCTATCTCTTCGTCGCGGTCGGCTCGGACCTCGGCATGCTGGCGCGCGGCACCGAGGCGCTCGCAGCCAAGTTCAGGTCCTGAGGCAAAGCCTGTGCTGCGTCACGTGCTTGCAGCGTTTTGCGTCGCCGGCCTCACGAGCCAGGCGGTTGCCGTCGAGCTCACCGTGTTGTGCCCCGGCGCGGTGCGTGCCACCGTCACCGCGCTCGCACGCGATTTCGAGCGCGCCACCGGCAACACGGTGAAGCTGGAGTACGGCACGGCGGGCGCAGTGCAGAAACGTGTCGCTGCAGGCGAGCCGTTCGACGCGGCGATTACGACCGCGGGCGCAGTAGACGAGCTGACAAAGCAGGGGCGCATTGCAGCCGGCAGCAGGCGTGACGTCGGCAGCGTCGGTGTCGGCGTCGCGGTACGTAGCGGAGCGGCCAGGCCCGACATCTCGACGCCTGCTGCATTCAAGCAGGCCATGCTCGATGCGCGCTCCGTAATGTACGCCGATCCCGCAAAAGGCGGGCAGAGCGGCATACACACGGCGCAGGTGTTCGAGAAGCTCGGCATCGCGGAGCAGATGAAGCCCAAGACGCAGTTGCGGCCAGGCGCGCCCGAAGGGCTTGCGGAGGTGGCGAGAGGCGATATCGAAATCGGGCTGGGGCAGGTGAGCGAAATCGTCGCAGCCCGGGGCGTCACGCTCGTCGGCCCGTATCCGGGTGAGTTGCAGAACACGCTGGTGTTCTCGGCGGGTGTGGCCGCTGCTGCGCGCGCTCCCGATGCGGCGCAGGCCTTCGTTGCGGCGCTGGTGTCGCCCGATGCGCGCGCTCGCTTCAAGGCCGCCGGTTTCGACGTGCGGCCGTGACGCGCGTTCTGTGGCTCCGTTGAATATTTTCTCCCGACTCCGCGCGCTGCGATGAGCTCTAGGGCCTTTCTGGCGGGCGCTGTCGTGCTCGCCGCCATCGCCTTGTGCGTCGTGCCGCCGCCGGCAGGAATGACGGCCGGAATGATGCGCAGCTTCGCGCTCATCGTGTTCACGGTCGGTTTCTGGGCGGTCGGCGCGCTGCCCGAGCATCTCACCGGGCTGCTGTTCTTTCTGATCGCGATGGTGTTTGCCATCGCGCCGGCGCCGGTCGTGTTCTCGGGATTCGAATCGGCGACGCTGTGGCTGGTGCTCGGCGGTCTCATCATGGCGGAAGCCGTGAACCGCACCGGCCTCGCGCAGCGGCTCGCCGTGCTGATCTTCGATCGCTATGCCGATTCCTACCGGCACCTTGTGCTCGCCGTCGTGCTGGCGGCGATCGCGTTGTCGTTCGTGATGCCAGCGACGGTAGGGCGCGTGCTGCTCCTCGTGCCTATCGTCGTCGCGGCGGCGGAGCGCGCGGGCTTCAAATATGGCAGCACGGGCTACGAGGGGCTCTGCATCGCCGCGCTGATGACGACCTACCAGTGCGGCACCGGCATACTGCCGGCGAACGCGCCGAATCTCGTGCTCGCAGGCGCTGCGGAGACGCTCTACGCCGCGCCGATTCATTACGCCGAATACCTGTGGATGCAGTTCCCGGTGATGGGCGTCGTGAAGGGCGTCCTGATCGTCGGCTTCGTGTGGTGGCTGTTTCCCGCAACGGCACAGCGTGCCGCGCAGGCGCGCGAGTTGCCGCCTATGACACACGAACAGCGCAGGCTCGCCCTCATCCTGTGCGCAGCGCTGGTGCTGTGGGCGACCGACTTCGCCCACGGGGTGAAAGCGGGATGGATAGCGCTCGCAGCCGGTCTTTTCTGCGTGCTGCCGCGCGTGGGCGTCATGTCATACGCGGCATTCAACGAAGTGCGCTTCGGCGCGTATTTCTACATCGCTGCGACCCTGGGCGTGGGCGTGCTTACGCAAAAGAGCGGGTTGAGCGCCGCGCTGGGGCATAGTGTCGATGGCCTGCTCGACCTCCATCGCGGTGCCGACTTCGCGAACTTCGTGTCGCTGTCGGTGTTCACTACCCTGGCGGGCCTGTTCACCACCAACCCGGCGCAGCCCGCCGTGCTGGCGCCCCTGGCGCAGGGCTTTGCCGACGCGACCGGGTGGCCGCTGAAAACCGCGCTGTTCACGCTTGCGGTAGGATTCAGCACAATGCTGCTGCCGCACCAGGTGCCGCCCGTCGTCGTCGGCATGCAGGCAACGCGCTTGCCGCTCGGGGCGGTGCTGAAGATCAGCGTGCCGCTTGCCGCCGTGAGCCTGGTGACATTGCTTCCGCTGCAATACTGCTGGTGGCGCCTGATAGGCGCGTTTGGATAGGAGCGTTATGAGCAAACTCTTTTCGCCTCTCGACCTCGGCGGGCTTGCGCTTGCCAATCGGATCACCGTTGCGCCCATGTGTCAGTACAGCGCGGTGGACGGTTCCATGACCGACTGGCACCTGATGCATCTCGGCACGCTGGCCGTGTCTGGCGCCTCCATGCTGGTCATAGAGGCGACCGGCGTCACTCCGGAAGGCCGCATCACCCCGCACGACGTCGGCCTGTACTCGGATGCCAACGAGCAGGCGATGGCGCGCGTGGTGCGCTACGTGCGCAGCATCTCGCCCATCAGGCTCGGCGTGCAGCTCTCGCACGCGGGCCGCAAGGCGTCCGCGGAACGGCCGTGGGAGGGCCGCGGTGCGCTGACTGCAGCGCGAGGCGCATGGCGCACTGAGGCGCCGTCGGCCGTTGCGCTTGCCGACGGATGGCCTGCGCCCCAAGCGCTGGGACGCGAGGACATGGAGCGCATCAAGGGCGCTTTCGCGGATGCGGCGCGCCGCGCAGTGCGCATGGGCCTCGACTTCGTCGAGCTGCACTGCACGCACGGTTATCTGATCTCGGAGTTTCTGTCGCCGCTCTCGAACCGTCGCGAGGACGAATACGGCGGCAGCCTCGAGAATCGTATGCGATATGCGCTGGAGATCTTCGAGGCGGTGCGCGCCGCCGTGCCCGCAGCCACGCCCGTCGGCACGAAGATCTCCGGCACCGACTTCGCACCCGGCGGCTGGACGCCGGATGATGCCGTCGTGTTCGCACGCGAGCTGAAGAAGCGCGGATGTGCGTACGCCACGGTTTCCGGCGGCGGCGTGGTGCTCGATGCGAAAGTGCCCGTGGCGCCCGGCTATCAGGTGCCGTACGCGGAGCGCGTGAAGCGCGAAGCCGGGATTACGACAGGCGCGGTCGGGCTCATCACCGAGCCGCAGCAGGCGGAAGACATCGTCGCGAGCGGCAAGGCGGATTTCGTGTCGCTCGCGCGCGGCATGCTGTTCAATCCCCGCTGGGGCTGGCATGCGGCGCTCGCGCTCGGTGCCGAGATTGCCTATCCGCCGCAATACGAGCGCTGCGCTCCGAAGATGTGGCCGGGAGCCACGCGCGTCGCGCGGTGAGGAGTAAGGGTAGCGCTGCGGTTTTACGCCTCGCTCCTCACCCCTGACCGCGGACTAGCAACGCTAGTCCGCGTGCAGCTCGCGCGGCGAGCCGCGTCCGTCCACGGTATGCAGCAGGACCGGGCGACGCCATACGCGCGCGACGTAATGCAGCACGCGTGAAGCGCGCTCTAGATCGAGTCCGCGGCCGTCCTGCGCGTAGTCGTGGTTCAGCACCAGCGTGCCGTCCTTCCGCCTCTCGGAGACGTGGATGCGTGGCGCGCCGTAATTGAACTTGGGATGCAGGATCGCCTCGCGCACCGCGTTGATCTTGCGGTCCGTCACCTTGATTTCGCCGTCGCGCTGCGCCTGGTACACGAACAGGCCCAGCCGGTCCGCGAGATCAGGCTCGAGATAGTTACGGACGAAGCCGAAGTCGTCTTCTTCCCGCCGGATCTGGCGCGCCTTGTCCAGGCCCTGCTTCTCGATGATGTGCTCCCACATGCAGAAGCCGAGGTGGTACGGATTCACCGCAAGCGCCGCCTGCTGATCGGCGGCGAAGGGACGCACGACGTCCGAATGCACCTTGATCGCGTCGAGATAAAGATTCTCGGGCAGGAAGTCCGCCTCGCGCAGCAGCCGCGCGTGCCAGTACGTGGCCCAGCCTTCGTTCATGATCTGGCACGCGAACACGGGATAGAAGTAGAACGACTCTTCTCGTACGGCGAGGAACACGTCGCGCTCCCAGTCTTCCAGCTCGGGGCCGTAATGCGCGATGAACCACAACAAGTCGTATTCCGGATGCGGTGGCACCGGCTGTCGCCTGGACGGCTCGATCTGCGCGCCTGCCGATTTTTCGCCCGGCAGACCCTTGTAGCGCGTACTGAACGCCTCATCGCGCGCTTCCGGATTGCGCGGCTCGCTGCGCGGCTGGTATTCGGAGCGATGAAGCTCGCCGTTGATGTCCACGTGCGGCTCCAGCGCGAGCGCCGCGTCGAGCAGTGCTTCCACGCGTTGCGGACCGTGCTCGCGCACTGCGGCTTCTATGCGGTGCGCCTGGGCTGCGGCGTGCTCCACGATATGCGTACCGGCCATTTCCTGGAAGCGCGCGAACAGCTGGTTGTTCTTCGCAAAGTCGGCGTGCCCCAGCACGTGTGCGGTAACCAGTGTGTTCTCCGCGGACGTGTTCGTGTCGACGAGGTAGCCGTGGCAGGGGTCGCCGGGAAACATCACCTCGAATATGCGCGAATGTCCCATCGACTGGCGGATCAGCTGGTGGATGTAGCGCACGCCGAACGACCAGTGTGGCATGCGCACCGGCAGCCCGTACACCGCCACTTCCATCATGAAGCTCGTTGGCACGATCTCGAAATCCACCGGGTAGTAATCCAGCCCGAAGTGGTGCGCCAGGTGCTCGATGCGGGGCGCGTACTGCTCGAAGTCGCGCGCCGAATCGACGGAGGGGTGGCTCATGCCGCTGCCTCCGCTACGCTGATGGAACGGCGAGCACTGTGGTGTCGGCAGCCAGCGGCAATCGCTTTGCCGTCGATCCCGCTGCGCGGGTGCGCGCTGAAGGGCGGAAGAGGGGCCCTTGGGGATCTGACCCCGCAGGCGTGCAATGGGACGAACGTGACGCGCACCGCTGACTCTCTCCGCGGTCGCATCCCCAGAGGGGCCCCTGCTTCGCGCTTCGTTTGTCCCCTCGTCGGGTGGCTCATGCCGCTGCCTCCGCTACGCTAATGGAACGGCAAGCACTGTGGTGTCGGCAGCCGGCCGCAATCGCCTTGCCGCCGATCCCCATAAAGAACCATGGGGCCCCTCGTCGGGTGGCTCATGCGGCTGCCTCCGCAATATCTGTGAGATCCCAATGTGCTCGGTGTCGGCAGCCAGCGGCAATCGCTTTGCCGTCGATCCCGCTGCGCGGGTCCCTCGCCGGGTAGCTCATGCCGCTGCCTCCGCCTGCTGCTGGAAGAAGGCGCGAAGCGCAGCCCAGATATCTTCGCGCCCCGTCACCCGAGCCATGCCCATGGGCCGCTGCTCGTGTTGCAGCTCGGCGAACACGGCAGCCATCTCGGTTTCGGCCGAGATGCCGTAGGAGGGGCGTATCTCCACGTAGCCGGTGTAATTGACAAGGCCGGTCAGCTCGCGCAGCGCAGCAGCAGTCTTCGCGCGGTCGTCGCTGTAGTTGTCGCCGTCGGAGGCATAAAACAGGTAGACGTTGTAGTGCGCCGGATCGAAGCGCGTTTGCAGCAGCTGCAACGACAGGTCGAGCACGGTGGACGTCACGGTGCCTCCGGTGCCGCTGGTCTGGAAGAATTCGCTTTCACTGAATTCCCACGCTTCGGCCGCGTGTGCGAGGAATGCCGTTTCGACTTTGGCGTACTGCCGGCGTATGCCCTGCAGCGCGAAGAAGAAGAAAGTCTTCGCGAGCTGGCGCTCGGTGTCGCCCATGCTGCCTGATACGTCGAGTGCGAAGATCACCGCCGCGTTGATGGCGGGTCTTTGCCTTGCGACGATCTGCCGGAAGCGCAGATCGTCATCAGTGAACGGCGCAGGGCTCTCCTGGATCGCGCGCCGCTTCACCGCTTCCTTCACGGTGCGTCGGCGGTCGAGCCGGGAGCGCGCGCCACGGCGGTCCCAGCCCTCGCGCACGAGGTCCGCGTCGTCGGACGCAGGCGAGCGTTTGGGCTTGAGCTCCGGCAGGCGCATCTCTTCCCACAGCCAGTCCATGAGGTCGTCGATCTTCAGCTCGACGACGAACTTGAGCTCGCCTTGTCCGTTGCCGCCCTGGGAACCGGATTGAGGGTCGCCTCCCGGCGTGGCGCCCGGCTTGAGGATCTGGCCGACTTCGCCCGCGCCCTGTCCTGCGCCGGATTCGCTCTCCGGGTCGCCGAGACGAAAGCGCGCATGCTCCAGCAGGCGCACCGGAACGGCAACAGTGTTGCTGCCGGAGCCGGTGAGGATATCGGGACCCGCGATAAGACTGGGCAGTGCGTTCTCGACCGACTCGCGTACTTTCTCGTTGTGGCGCAGCCAGTCGCGCGCGCCGCGGGAAAACAGATCGTACCAGCCCACTTCGGTTGCAATGCGTATCGAGCCGTCGGTAAGGCGCTTCATGGACCGTTTCCCGCCGCGTCGTCAGGCCGTTGAGCGCCCGCCGCCGCGATCATGCCGGCGCAGGCGCGTGGGTTCGGCGGCAGGATCAGGGCTGTCTCGGCTGGGCGCTTTCATGCAGATTAGACCTTCGTTGCCGGCCATCATTCCTGGGCAAGCAGCGTGGTGACGTAATTCATTGCTTCGCGCGCGCTGTGCGCGTCGTAGCCATATTCGTCCACCAGTCTTTTCTCGACGACGGAAATCTTCTGCTTGGCTTCTTCGTCCGGCCGCGTCGTCGAGCTCACGAGGCGCAGCACGTCGCGCCGCTGCTCGAACAGGTATTGCCCGATGGCGTCGTGCAGCATGGCGTGGCTGTTGAGCGTGAATTTCTCGCCGCGCTTGTACGCGCCCATCGCCTTGCGCACCACCTCCTGCCGGAACGATTGCTTGCCGGACTCGGACACGTCGATCTTTTCCTCCACCGAGCGCAGGAACCGCTCGTCGGCCTTGCGCTCCTCGCCGGTGATCGGGTCCTTGATCATGCGGTTGTCGAGCGTCGCTTCGACCTCGTCGAGGTACTTGTCGAGCATGTCCTGCGCTTCCTGCTCGAACGACACGAACAGCGCCTTGTGGACGTCTTCCTTCACCCATCGGTTGTAGAAGTCCTTGCGCGCAATGACCAGGAAATCGACCCATTTGCGCTTGCGCTTCGGGTCTATGCGAGCGTCCGACTCGATCGAATCCTTGAGCGCGAGCAGCATGTCCATGGTCGTGAGGCTCCTGGCCTCGCTCTGAACGATGGCATTCGACAGCGCGTTGATCACGAAGCGCGGGCTGATGCCCGAAAGTCCCTCGTCCGGATTCTGCGTCTTGATGCGCTCGGCTTCGGCGCGGCTGATGCCTTCCGCTTCTTCGCCGGCATACACGCGCACCTTCTTGGACACCTCGGTTTCCTTCTCGCTTTCGTGCAGCCGCGTCAGAACCGCGAACACGGCGGCCGTATGCACCACGTGCGGATCGAGATGCACTTCGCTGAATGCCGGCGCGGAGGAGATGAGCTTGCGGTAAATACGCGCCTCTTCCCGGTAATTGAGCGTATAAGGCACCTGGATGATGACCATCCGGTCCAGCAGCGCCTCGTTCTCGCTCTCCTGAAGGAATTTGCGGAACTCCGCGAGGTTGGTGTGCGCGAGTATCGTCTCGTCGAGGTGGATCAGCGGGAAGCGCGATACCTTGACGTTCTTTTCCTGCGTGAGCGTGAGCAGCAGGTAGAGGAACTCGCGCTTCACCTTCAGGATCTCGATCATCTCCAGCATGCCGCGGCTCGCGGCATACACGGCGCCGGACCATGACCACGCGCGCGGGTCGCCTTCGTCGCCGAACTGCGCGACCTTCGACAGGTCGACCGAGCCCACGAGGTCGGCAAGGTCGGCCGTCGTCGGATCGTGCGGCGCGTACGTGCCTATACCCACGCGCCCGGCTTCGGAAATGAAGATCCGCTCGACGGGCATTTTCATGAAGTCGCCGACGAGCTTGCCTGCGCCGCTGTCGGCCTTGTGCTCATCGTCGCCGGCCGTTGCGTCATGCACGCCTTCGAGGCGGTCGCGGCACAGCGGGCAGAGGTCGCCGGTGATTTCCACGCCGTACGCTTCACGGAACTGTGGCCGGAGCGTGTACGGCACAAGATGGAGGGGCGATTCGTGCACGGGGCAGCCCTGTATGCCGTACAAAGCGCCTTCGTCCGTGCGGCTGTACTCCTCCAACCCGCGTTTCAGCAGGATGACGAGAGTTGATTTGCCGCCGGCGGGCGGCCCGAGAAGCAGCAGGAGACGGCGGCCGACTTCCGAGCCGGCGCTCGCTGCGCGAAAATAATCCGCGACGCGCTCCAGCGCCGGTCCGATGCCGAAAAGCTCGTCGCGGAAAAGGTTGTAGCGCGTGTCCGCACTGGCACTCGTCTCTATGCCTTGCCAGCGGATCATGTCCCACATGTACTCGTGGCTGCTGCGCGTGATGGCGCGCGGATTCGCCGGCAGCACTTTCTCTACGAACTCGCCGAACGTTCCGCACCAGTGCGCGGCCCGGTGCTGTTGAGTATAGGCGACCAGGTTGCGCACGAAGTCGCTGTGACGCTGCGGTTGTTCCTGTGTCATGGACATTCGCCACCCTCCTCCCGCCCGTATAAGCAAAGTCCTTGCCCGACGTCGTGCCGCGACGACGGCATGCGGGTGCACATCGCCTTTTTAACGCGCCAGCACCCTGCGGATACACAAAGGGAGAAAATTTCATCGGTCCGCTGTGCGGACCGCGCCGCGATTGGCTTCCAGGCCGGTGCGGCCCGTTTTCTGCAGCTTTGGTTAATCGAGCGGCGATCGCCTGCGCATGAGCGCGCGGCGGGTGTCAGGCGAGTGCGTAATAAATGCCGGTGGTAAGGCGCTCAGCGAGCTCAAGCTCGCGGTGGTTCATCGCGGCAGCACAGGCATCGTGATATCAGTCCGCCTTTGCGCCTGATTCTTTGATGATGCGGGCCCATTTCGCGCGCTCGGTGCGTATCGCGGCGGCGAACTGTGGCGGGGTGTTGGTGTGGGCGTCTGCGCCTAGCGCTGCGAGACGCTGTTGCGCATCCGCGGTGCCTAGAACCTGCACGAGTGCACCATGCAGGCGCTCCAGCACGCCGCGCGGAACGCCGACCGGCGTAAACACGCCGTACCACGTCGCGACCTCGTAGCCGGGCAGATCTTCTGCCACCGCGGGCAGCTCCGGCATGATGGGCAGTCTTCTCTCGCTCGATACGGCAAGCGCTTTCAGCTTCCCGGACTTGACGTACGGCAACGTCGACGAAATACCGGTGAACATCGTCTGCACCTGTCCACCCACGAGATCGGCGAGCGCAGGCCCCGCACCTTTGTAAGGCACGTGCACCATTTGCACGCCTGCCATGCTTTTGAACAGCTCACTCGCGAGATGAGCCGTCGAGCCGCTTCCGGATGAAGCGTAATTGATGCCGCCGGGCCGCGCTTTGGCGAGCGCGATCAATTCCTTCACCGTAGCGGCAGGCACCGAAGGATGCGCGACCAGTATCATCGCGCTCGACGCTACGACGGTGAGCGCATTGAGGTCCTTCAGCGTATCGACCGGCATGTTGCGGTACAGGCTCGGGTTTATCGCGATCGGTCCGTTCGCGCCCATGAGCAGGGTGTAGCCGTCGGGCGCCGACTTCGCCACGATATCGAGCGCAATATTGCCTCCGGCGCCTGCGCGGTTGTCGATGATGACCTGCTGGCCGAGCGCGTCGCTCAGCCTGGCGCCGACCACGCGACCGACGATATCGACCGGACCGCCAGGCGCATAAGGAATGACCATGCGCAGCGGACGATTCGGATAGCCTTGTGCGAAAGCAGTGCCGGCAGCGAGCATCCAGGTGATCGGTAATGCGATCCAGCGGTTCATTTCCTCAGTCCCGGTTGTCGAGATAACGGTACCAGACATAGGCCGCGCGTTGCACCGCCCGTCGCATGACGGCGAAGGGAATGCGGGGCAGCGGCGTGGAAGTTGCCGGTATCGGCGCGCTGTCGTCGTCATTCGCGAGCCGACGCGCCAGCATGCGGCCCGCGTGCAGGCCATAAGCGACGCCGCTGCCTTGATAACCGATCGCGTAATGCACCGTCGCATCGTCGCGCGCATGGTGCACGTGCGGCATCAGGTCGCGTGTGAGGCATACCCAGCCCCACCAGTCGTAATCCACGGTGATGTCGCGCAGGGCGGGAAGCTTCGCCTTGAGCTCCGCCAGCAGGAATTCACGCTGGCTCGCAAACCGTTCCGGCACGGGCTGCACCATGCCGCGCCCGCCGAACAGGATGCGATCGTCGGGCAACCGGCGCCAGTAATAGAGGAGATTGCGCGAGTCGGTCAGCACATGCTCCGTGACGAAGCCGCTTGCCCGCTTCTCCTGCGCGGTCATCGGGCGCGTGACGATAATGTGCGAGAGGACGGGCAGCGTCGTGTGGCGCACGCAGTCGTGCAGATGCTCGGGCGTGTAGCCGTTGGTCGCGATGATGACGCGGCGCGCGCGCACCATGCCCGACGGCGTGCGCAGACGATGCTCCTCGCCTTCCTTGGTCCATTCCAGCACCGGCGATGCCGTATGTACTATGGCACCGGCGTCGCGTGCGAGACGATGAACACCGAGCGCGAGCTTCAGCGGGTGAACCGCAAGGGCGTCGGGCACGCGCAGCGCCCCGTGCGATTGCGTGCCGCCGATGTGCTGCCGGGATTCGGCGGAAGTCATGAACGTCGCCGGGTACTGGAACTCGCGCTGCAGCAGCTCGGCTTCCGCGCGCAGGCCGGCGGCGCGCGACGGCCGATGCGCGATCTTGAGATGACCCGGCGCGATGGCGTCGCAGTCGGCGCCGGCTGCGATCAGCTCGCGGACCGTGTCCACCGCGCTGAGCGCTTGGCGGAACATCGTGCGCGCCGTCTCCCGGCCCCACAAATCGATGACCTTGCCCCAGGTGTGGCGCCCGATCGCCGCGCGCGCGAATCCCCCGTTGCGGCCGCTGCATCCCCAGCCGCTGCGGTTCGCTTCGAGCACTATCGGCCTGATGCCGTAGTCCCGCGCGAGAAAGTACGCGCACGCGAGGCCGGTATAGCCGCCGCCGATGATCGCAACATCGGTTTCGGCTTGCGCGGGCGCCGGGCCGTCATCCGGCGGTTCTCCATCTATCGTCGCGGTCCAGTATGAGCGCTCGTGCTCGAGTCCGGTGCCCGGCGTCGCGGCCTTGAGCGGATCGTATGCGGAATTCATAGCGATATGCGCCTCACCAGTCGCTTCCGTCGCGCAACTTGTACCAGTGGTAGAGCGCGCGCTGGGGCAGGCGCAACAGATGATGGCCGGCGAAGCGCACCAGCGGCGTGCCAGTCGGCGGAATCACGTTCCCGATGTGCTCGCCCGCGAGGCGTCCGGCGAGCAGCAGCCCTGCGTACTGGCTCATGGAGACGCCGCTGCCCTGATAGCCAAGCGCGTAATGGACCGACGCATCGTCAGGGGCGTGATAGATGTGCGGCAGAAAATCGCGCGTGAAGCCGACCCAGCCTGTCCACGTGTAATCGACCGTGATGTCCGCGAGGCCGGGGTACTTGGCTTTCAGCTCGGAGAGCAGATAGTCCCGCTGGCGGGTGTTGCGCCGCTCATCGTCCGCAATCAGCCCGCGCCCGCCGAACATGATGCGGTCGTCGGGCAGGCGCCGCCAGTAGTAGATGAGATTGCGCGCGTCCGTCATGACGTGCCGCGTGACGAAATTGGTGGCGCGTATCTCTTCCGCAGTCATTGGCCGCGTGACGATGATCTGGGACAGCACCGGGAACAGGGTCGCGCGCACCGCAGGATGCAGGTGCTGCGGCGTGTAGGCATTGGTTGCGAGCACCACGGATTTCGCGTGTACCGTCCCGTCCGGTGTCGTCAGCACGTGTTCGGCGCCGCTTTTGCGCCACGCGATCACGGGACTTGCCGAGTGCACCGACGCGCCTGCTGCCCGTGCCGCGCGCAGCACGCCGAAGGCGAGCTTGAGTGGATGAACGGCGAGCGCGTCGGGGATGCGCAGCGCGCCGTGCGACTGAGTGCCGCCCACATGGCGGCTGCGCAATGTCTCCCCGGGGACGAACTCGGCCGCATAGCCGAATTCGCGCTGATGGAGCTCGGCTTCCTTTTTCAGGGCGGCCACGCGGCTCGGACGGTGCGCAATCTTCAGGTGGCCTGCCTCGATCGCATCGCAGTCGATGGCGCAGTCGCGTATGGTGGCGCGCACGTTGTCGAGCGCCGCCCGCGCTTCGCCGAAGGCGCGCCGCGCCGTGTCGAGCCCCCATTGCTCGATCATCTGCGCGGCGGTGAGGCGGCCGAGCGACATGCGCGCGAAACCGCCGGTGCGCCCGCTTGCGCCCCAGCCCGGGCGGTTCGCTTCCAGTACGACGGCCTTGATGCCGTAGCGCTTGGCGAGGTGATATGCACACGACAGGCCGGTGTAGCCGCCGCCGATGATCGCAACGGGCGTATCGAGCCGGGCCGGCGCCGGACCGTCGTCGGCCGGGGCCGGTCCTGCGGTCGCAGCCCAGTACGAAGCGGGATAACCGAGTCCCGTCTCCGGGGACTTTGCAAACAGCGGATCGTAAGCAGTCATTGTCGTTGTAAAGCAGCAGCGGTTGATATGGCCGGCGCGCTCAGGGTTTCAGGCCGAGGCGCTCGACCACTAGTTTCGCGGCGTCGAAAGTGTGGCGCGCGTAGCCCGTGTATTCCTCGGTCGACATGTAATGCCGCTCCATGCCGAGGCGATCCAGCGTTTCGGTGAACACGGCGTCGTCCATCGCCTGCCGGAAAGTGTCGTGCAGTATTTTCACGATACGCGCGTCGATGCCTTTCGGACCGGCAATGCCCCATGGCGCAGCGGATACGAGACCGTAAATCTCCTTGAGCGTCGGCAGGTTCGGATACTTGCTGGTCGGACGTTCGCTCCACGTGATGAGCGGGCGGAAAATGCCCGCCTTGATCTGCTCCCAAGGGGGCGTGCCGGCGTAGGCGTGGACTTCGCCGCTTCTCAGTGCGGTGAGCATCTCGACGGTGCCGCGGTAGGGAACCTGCGTCCACTCGACGTTCTCGCGCTGCGCGATGCTGTCCATCGTGATATGCAGGTCGGAGCCGATGCCCGGACTCGCATAGCGCACTTTTCCCGGATTCGCCTTGGCGTATGCGACGAATTCCTTCCACGTCTTCCAGGGCGCATCGGCCCGCACCGACAGGCCGAACACGTAGCCCGCGACGTTGATGATCCAGCTCATGTCTGCCGGAGGATTGAAGCCCGATCGCGTGATGTGCGGCTGCCGGAACACGCCGGTCGGTATCTGCGACAGGGTGTAGCCGTCAGGCTTCGCGCCGGACGCGAGTTGGGCGGCAAGCGCGCCGCCCGCACCGGGTCTGTTTTCGATGATCACCCGCTTGCCGAACTGCCGCGCCGCGGCTTCCGCGAGAGCGCGGATTGCGATATCGGTATTGCCGCCCGCCGTGAACGGGCAATAAAGCGTGATCGGCCGCTCGGGAAACGTGAGGCCTTCGCGCCCTGCGGATTGCGCGCGTGCCGTGCCTGCGACGGCGAGCCCTGCGGCGGCAAGCAGCAATCTCCGGCGGCGGGAGAAACGATTCATCGTGCGACTCCGGAAGAAACGTGACCGGCAGCGATGCCGGGGCAAAAGAAAGAGTTCTTCACAAAGGCGAGCCAGTCGTCATTCTGCCCGGGTGCCATCATTTTCCGGTGAAGCGCGGCTTGCGCTTTTCGCGGAAGCTCGCGCGCCCCTCCTGGGCGTCGGCGCTTTCGCGCACGCGCGTGATCGCGAGACGGCCGAGCGCAGCGGCCTCCGACGGTCCGCACGGGATGACCTCGCGCACGAATTCCCGCAGCAGTTCGAGTACGAGAGGCGCGTTGTCGGCAAGCCGGCGCGCGTAATCCATTGCAGCCGCGAGCTGCGCGCCGGCCGGAACGACGCGATTGACGAAGCCGACCTCGTACATGCGTTGCGCAGAGATCGTGTCGCCGAGCAGCATGAGCTCCATCGCGACCTTGTGCGGAATGCGCGCGGCAAGCCCGGCGATCAAGGCGCCCGTGAATCCCACTTTCGCTTCCGGGAACATAAAGCGCGCGTTTTCGTCCGCGACGCAGAGATCGCACATCTGCACGGCAACGACGCCGCCACCGACCACCCAGCCGCCGACAGCAGCGACCAGCGGTTTGCTCAGGCGCACGCCGACATTGGGAACGCATGCGGGAAAGTCCACCGGCGGGCTCTTGATGTCGGCGCCGCCGGTGAAATGATCGCCGGCATGCGTCAGCACGCCGACACGGTCGGGCCCTTCCTCGAGACGCTGCCACGCCTCGCGCAGCGCGAGCGCCATGTCGTTGTTGATGGCATTGCGCTTCTCGGGGCGATTCAGGGTGACGACAGCGACGCCGTCGCGCGATTCGTACAGGACCGGGGCTTCAGCCATGGTGGGTGTCCGGAAGAGAGTGGTGAGGGGAAATCGTCGCGCGCGCGTCGAGTGCGACCGCGCCTCGTTCCTGAACGAGCAGCGGATTGATGTCGAGCTCCACCAATCGCTCGCCCAGCGTTGCTGCAAGATGTCCGAGGCGTACCAACGCATCGACAGCAGCCTCGATATCGACAGCCTTGCGGCCTCGGGCGCCGTGCAGCAGCGCGCTGATGTGCAGCTCCTCGATCAGCGCCCGCGCCTGCCGCGCATCCACGGGCGCGAGCGCGACGCGCATGTCGTCGAACAATTCGACATATATGCCGCCTGCGCCTACGACCACCACAGGGCCGAAGCACTCGTCATGGCGCGCGCCGAGTATGAGCTCCACGCCGCCGGATACCTCGCGCTGCACGACGCAGCCTTCGAAGCTTGCGTCCAGGCCATTGCGCCCGACAGCCGCTGCGATGTCCGTCCATGCGCGTTCAACGTCGCTCGCGCTGCGCAGCCCGAGCCGAACCGCGCCGATATCGCTCTTGTGCGCGAGGTCGCGGCAGACGGGCTTCATCACCACCGGATAGCCCAGCGCCGCGGCGGCCGCGACTGCCGCCGCGGTATCTTTCGCGTGACGCTCATCGACCGGTGCGATACCCGCGCGGCGCAGAAGCGCCTTCGCCTCGGATTCCGTGAGACGGCCCGATGCGACATCGCCGACGTTCACGGCGACATGGGGCGTGCGAGCGCGCGCCGGCTCCCGCATCATCCGGCCGTACTCGATGGCGGTCGCGATCACGCGCAATGCATCGTCCATGCGGTTGGTGTACGGGCAGCCGATCTCGCGCAGCGCCTTGCGCGCGCCATCGACGAGCGCGCCGGGCGTAAACAATATCGCGGTGGGGATGCGCTGCTCGACTGCGGCCTGTCCCCATGCGCGCACCTTGTCTTCGAGCTGCGGCGTGGTCGCCACCACGATCAGCGAAACGCCGACGTTGGGGTCGGCGGCGTAGGCCGCCTGCGCGGCACGAGCGGCCGGCAGTCCCTGGTCGCGCGCCAGGCCGCCGATGTCGAGCGGGTTGAGCGGCCGCGTCGGCGGCACGAGAGCGCACAGCGCGCTGCGCGTTTGCGGCCCGAGCTGCGCGAGCGCAAGCCGTGCCGCGGCGAGGCGATCCGCAGTCACCGCGATCGTGCCGCCCGAGGGCGACATGGCGGCTACCGAGTCGGCACGGGGTGCGCCGAAAGCGACGAGGAAATGCGCGCAGGCGACCATGGCTTCGGGATCGTCGAGCGTGCACACGCCGTGCTCGCGGCACGCCGCCTCCCATACGGCATGAGAGCCGGCGAGGCTTGCAGTGTGCGATTGTGTCACGCGTGCGCCGGCATCGCTGCGCCCTGCTTTCACGGCAAGCAGCGGCTTGCCCGCCGCCCTGCAGCGGTCGGCAAGCTCCAGAAAGCGCGGGCCGTGCTTGAGCCCTTCGACGTACACGCAAATTGCGCGGGTCGCGCCGTCGTCGATGAAGTATTCGATGAAGTCGCAGATCTCGAGGTCTGCCTGATTGCCGACGGTCACGCAGGCACTGAAGCCTGCGCCGCTGTCCTGCGCGTTCGAGATGACGCTCGCCATCAGCGAGCCCGACTGGCTGATCAATCCTATGGATCCGCGCGGCATCGGACCCGAGGCGAGGGCGACCGAGGAGGTCAGCGCGAGATCGGCATGCGGATTGATGAAGCCGAGGCAATTCGGCCCGAGCACTCGCATGCCGTGCTCGTGCGCGACCGCGACGAGCTCACGCTCGCGCTGCGCGCCTTCCGCACCGATTTCGGCGAAGTCCGCGGTCAGCACGACGCAGCAGCGCACGCCGGCGTCGCCGCACGCTTTCAGGCTTCCGAGCAGCTCCTTCGCGGGTACGGCGAGCAGCGCAACATCGACGGGCCGCGGCGCATCGCGCACGTCGCGGTACGCGGTGTGGCCGAGAACCTCGGTGGCGGTCGGGTGCACCGGCGAGATGCGCCCGCCGTAGCGGTGCTTGACCAGGAAATGCATGACGCGACCGCCAAACTTCGCGCTGTCGCTCGAGGCGCCGATGACCGCGACATGGCGCGGGTGAAGTATGTTTCTTATGGCTGCGGCGACGGAAGGCATGATATGAGCGCGATCTGCCCTAATAGTATCAAACGCTGTCTCGCGCCGCGGCGCGCCGCCTTTATAATCCGCTCTTTCGTCAGCGCGAGGAGCAGTCATGGAGGAGGTTGCGGTAGTGACCGGGGCGAGCGCCGGCATAGGCGAGGCGATCGCGCAGAGACTGCTCGACAGGAATCTCACCGTGGTGACGCTGCAGCGCAGACCGCCGCGCTTGCGGCATCCCCGTCTGCTCCACTATGCGGCCGATCTTGCCGATGCGTCGTCGGCAGCGCGGGTCGCGGCGCAGGTGGCTGGCGAGCACGCCGTGCGCTATCTGGTGAACAATGCCGGCGCGAATCGCCCGGGCCTGCTCGAGCAGGCGACGGTGGAGGATCTGGACTACGCGATGGCGCTCAACGTGCGGGCGGCCATGATCCTGATACAGGCGTTCACGCCGGGCATGCGCAAGGCGAAGTTCGGTCGCATCGTGAACATCTCATCGCGCGCTGCCATCGGCAAGACGGCGCGGCTGGTGTATTCGTCCGCGAAGGCCGCGCTGATCGGAATGACGCGAACGCTGTGCATGGAGCTCGGCGCCGACGGCATTACCATCAATGCGGTAGCGCCCGGACCGGTCGCAACGGAGCTGTTCGACAACGGTCATCCGATAGGCAGCGCGAAGCGGCAGAAGGTCATCGACGGCATTCCGGTGAAGCGCGTCGGCACGCCGGATGACGTCGCGCGCATGGCAGCGTTCCTGCTCGACAGGGAGAGCGGCTATATCACCGGCCAGACGCTGTTCGTGTGCGGCGGCACGAGCGTGAGCGGAACGGGCGGCGAGTAGCACGCAGTGCAGGGCGAAAAAAACGCCGCGGAGCTCGCGGCGTTTTTTTGAGGCGTAGCCTTGAGACGCAGGCTTATTCCTCGATGAGCACCTCTTCGCGCTTCTTCCGGATCGCCGGGAGAACGATGATGACGATCAGCAGCGCGGCAACCAGCAACATGCCGGCGCTGATCGGGCGCGTGACGAACACCGAAGGATCGCCGCGCGAGATCAGCATCGCCCGGCGCAGGTTCTCTTCCATGAGAGGCCCGAGCACGAAGCCCAGCAGCAACGGGGCAGGTTCGCAGCCCCACTTCACCGCCCAATAGCCGAACAGCCCGAACAGCGCTGCCATGTAAATCTCCATCGGGCTGTTGTTCACGCTGTAGGCGCCGATCGCGATGAAGAGGCAGATGCCGGGGAAAAGCAGCTTGTACGGAATCTTGAGGAACTGCACCCAGATGCTGATCAGCGGCAGGTTCAGGATCACCAGCATCGTGTTGCCGAGCCACATGGACGCAATCATGCCCCAGAAGAGGTCGGGCTTCTGCGTCATCACCTGCGGTCCGGGGGCGATGCCCTGGATCGTCATGGCGCCCACCATCAGCGCCATCACCGCGCCGGTCGGGATACCGAGAGTCAGCAGCGGAATGAACGAGGTCTGGGCGGCGGCGTTGTTCGCCGACTCGGGACCCGCCACGCCTTCGATCGCGCCTTTGCCGAAACGCTCCGGTGTCCGCGAAAGCTTCTTCTCCAGCGTGTAAGAGGAGAATGCGGCGATAACCGTGTGCGAGCCGGGCAGAATGCCGAAGATGGTGCCTATCGCCGTGCCCCGCATGATCGGTCCGATCGATACCTTGATGTCGTGCCATGTCGGCATCAGCGATTTCACTTCGGAGATCTTCGCCTGATCACGATCGGCCTGCTTCGCCTCGAGGTTGGAAATGATCTCTGCGAAACCGAACATGCCCATGGCGACCGACACGAAGCCGATGCCGTCGGACAGTTCCGAGATGCCGAAGCTGTAGCGCGCGATGCCCGAGTTCACGTCCGTGCCGACAATGCCGAACAGCAGGCCGAGAATGATCATCGCGATGGCCTTGATCAGCGAGCCGTGCGCCAGCACCACCGCGGAGATCAGACCCAGCACCATCATCGAGAAGTACTCGGCGGCGCCGAATTCGAACGCGAGCTCGGCGAGAGGCGGGCCGAAGAGTGCGATCAGGATAGTGCCGACGCAACCGGCGAAGAAGGAGCCTATGGCCGCGATGGCGAGCGCGGGACCTGCACGTCCCTGTTGGCCCATCTTGTAGCCGTCGATACATGTCACCACCGACGACGACTCACCGGGCAGGTTCACCAGAATTGCGGTGGTAGAGCCGCCGTAGCTCGCGCCGTAGTAGATGCCGGCGAGCATGATGAGCGCCGGCGTCGGCGGCAGGTTGAACGTGATCGGCAGCAGCATCGCGATCGTCGCGACCGGGCCGATGCCCGGCAGCACGCCGATCAGCGTGCCAAGAAAGCACCCGATGAAGCAATACATCAGGTTCTGCAGGCTTAACGCGACCTGAAAACCCAGTAACAGGTTATTGAATAATTCCATTTTAAGACCCTTTGTTTCTGGTTATCCGGATCAGCGGTTAAGACCAGGGGAACAGCCGGAAGGGCAGGCCCAGTCCGTAGTAGAAAATCCCTACGCACGCAATGCTCAGCACGGTGGCTGAAATGATTGCGTCGCGCCAGCGAAATTCCTCGCCACCGTATGCGCTCATGATGACGATGATGACGGACGCGGGCACCAGCCCGGCATTCAAGGGTCCCACCAGCAGCGCGAACGCGAGAACCGAGCCGAGGATCCAGAGCAGTGCGCGCGGATCCATCTTCTTCGGCTTTTCGTCGCTGGAGATGAAAGACTGGATGAACACGATGACGCCGAGGAACACCAACAGCCAACCCAGGATCGTGGGGAAATACGCCGGGCCCATGCGGACCGCGGTGCCCATCGGATAATTTTTCGCGACGATTGCGAATACCAATCCGAAGGCTATAAACATCAGCCCCGCGTTGAAGTCCTTTATTGATTTGATTTTGGAACTCATTTATGCCTCTCCAGCTTTGAATTAAGCCTCTCCAGCTCTGAATTAAAGCTCGAATCCCGCCAACGGTTGTGTGCAGACATCCGCCGCTGGAGAAATCCTTGCTGTTCGTGGGAAGACCCGCGCTGACCTTTTGTTTTTCAAGTGCTTTCTTTGCCCTGCAAGGCGGCCAGATTCGTGGCGAAGAATTATGCCACCACATTTCTGTCCTGTCGCGTTTTTTCGTGCGCTTTTCCTCACTGCGGCGCAGCGTAAACGTGCTGCGATGGTGGCATGTATCTTTCGTTAAAAGCGCGGCACATTTTCCGCTCATTCCCTATCGAATCGCCGGTATGCGGCGTGCCGCTGCACGGCGGCAGCCGCAAAAAACGAAAAGCGCCATGCCGTGGTGGTCTACTCCACGAAATAGCTGCGGCGCCGTTTGACAGAAAGGCGCGTTTTCCAGATAATGCCCGGTTTCCTCGGAGGGGTTCCCGAGCGGTCAAAGGGGGCAGACTGTAAATCTGTTGGCTCAGCCTTCGAAGGTTCGAATCCTTCCCCCTCCACCAGGATACTTTGCGGGCATCGAGGGGTCGCAAGCACTCGGGCGTGGCGGTGAACTTTAGGCGGGTGTAGCTCAATGGTAGAGCAGAAGCCTTCCAAGCTTACGACGAGGGTTCGATTCCCTTCACCCGCTCCAGCCTTAGCAGCATGGGGTGCTTGCCAGAACTCGGTGTCCGGGACGGTAGCAAAGCGTAAAAAAGAGGTCGCAAAAAACGCATTCCCAGCCCATGTAGCTCAGTGGCAGAGCACTCCCTTGGTAAGGGAGAGGTCGCGCGTTCAATCCGCGCCATGGGCACCAGTTTCCAGATTCTAGATCGTAGCAACCAGGACAGTCGTAGCAACCAACGCGCAAGGAATGAATCATGGCCAAGGGCAAGTTTGAGCGGACGAAGCCGCACGTGAACGTAGGGACGATAGGTCACGTGGATCATGGCAAGACCACGCTGACTGCGGCGATCACGACGGTGCTGTCGAAGAAGTTTGGTGGAGAGGCGAAGGCCTACGACCAGATTGATGCGGCGCCGGAAGAGAAGGCGCGCGGGATCACGATCAACACGGCGCACGTGGAGTATGAGACGGCGAACCGTCACTACGCGCACGTGGACTGCCCGGGGCATGCGGACTACGTGAAGAACATGATCACGGGTGCGGCGCAGATGGACGGGGCGATTCTGGTGGTGTCGGCGGCGGACGGTCCGATGCCGCAGACGCGCGAGCACATTCTGCTGGCGCGCCAGGTGGGTGTGCCCTACATCATCGTCTACATGAACAAGGCGGACATGGTGGACGACAAGGAGCTCTTGGAGCTGGTGGAAATGGAAGTGCGCGAGCTCCTGAGCAAGTATGACTTTCCGGGCGAGAAGACGCCGATCGTGATCGGGTCTGCGCTCAAAGCGATGGAAGGCGACAAGGGCGAGCTGGGTGAAGGCTCGATCATGAAGCTTGCCGAGGCGCTGGACACGTATATACCGGAGCCGAAGCGTGCGCTGGACGGCACGTTTCTGATGCCGGTGGAAGACGTGTTCTCGATTTCCGGTCGCGGCACGGTGGTGACGGGGCGGGTGGAGCGCGGGATCGTGAAGGTGGGCGACGAGATCGAGATCGTGGGTCTGAAGCCGACGATCAAGACGGTGTGCACGGGTGTGGAGATGTTCAGGAAGCTCTTGGACCAAGGGCAGGCCGGTGACAACGTGGGTATCCTGCTGCGCGGCACCAAGCGTGAAGAGGTCGAGCGTGGGCAGGTGCTGGCCAAGCCCGGCTCGATCACGCCGCACACCAAGTTCACGGCGGAGATTTACGTGCTGTCGAAAGACGAAGGCGGGCGGCACACGCCGTTCTTCAATGGCTACCGGCCGCAGTTTTATTTCCGCACCACGGACGTGACGGGGTCGATCGAGCTGCCCAAGGGCACGGAGATGGTGATGCCGGGGGACAACATCTCGATCGAAGTGCAGCTGATTCAGCCGATTGCGATGGAAGAGGGGCTGCGCTTTGCCATCCGCGAGGGCGGCAAGACCGTTGGCGCCGGGGTCGTCGCGAAGATTATCGAGTAAGAAGGGGACGCACACCTTTTTGTGCGTCGAGTTGAGTTGTAGTGGGGCGCCACGTGCAAAAGGTGTGCGTCCCCTTAAAGGCCAGTAGCTCAATTGGCAGAGCGTCGGTCTCCAAAACCGAAGGTTGGGGGTTCGAGACCCTCCTGGCCTGCCACAACAGGGGTAGACGGACCGCGGGATGGAACTTCCGTGGTTTTGTGCGTTCAACAGGAGCCCGGTTTCGGAAGCGGGTATGGCAGATAAGATCAAAATCGCGGTGGCGGCATTGCTGGTCATCGCCGGGCTTGCGGGCTTCTATGTCCTCTCCGAGAGCGCGACCATCGTACGCGTCGGTTCGGTGCTGGCCGGCCTGGCGGCGGGGTTCGCCGTGTTCTGGACGACGGCCGTTGGCAAGCAGTTCTACCTGTATTCTCAAGAGTCGGTTGCCGAGACGCGCAAAGTGGCATGGCCGACTCGCAAGGAGACCTTGCAGACCACGGCGATCGTTTTTGCCTTCGTCGTCGTGATGGCGCTGTTCCTGTGGGTGGTGGACGCAAGCCTCCTGTGGGTCGTGAAGCGATTGATGGGCCAGGGTGGCTAAATGAGCAAGAAGTGGTATGTAGTGCACGCTTATTCGGGCTTTGAAAAAAGCGTGCAGCGCGCATTGGTCGACCGTATCCAGCGGGCCAGCATGACCGACAAGTTCGGCCAGATCCTGGTGCCGGTGGAGGAAGTCGTCGAGATGAAGAGCGGGCAGAAGAACATCAGCGAGCGCAAGTTCTTCCCCGGCTACGTCCTGGTCGAAATGGAAATGGACGACGACACGTGGCACTTGGTGAAGAACACGCCCAAGGTCACCGGATTCGTCGGCGGTACGGCCACCAAGCCGACGCCCATATCCGAGAAGGAAGTGCAGAACATCCTGCACCAGATCCAGGAAGGGGTCGAGAAGCCGCGGCCCAAAGTGCTGTTCGAGGTGGGCGAAGCGGTGCGCGTCAAGGAAGGCCCGTTCGCCGATTTCCACGGCAACGTGGAAGACGTCAACTACGACAAGAACAAGCTGCGGGTGTCGGTCACCATCTTCGGCCGCTCCACGCCCGTGGAACTGGATTTCGGGCAGGTAGAGAAAGCATAAGGCGTCAAAAGTCAGGTGTGAGGGGGTAACCCCTCGCGAGATTGCAGTCTGTCGTTTAACGGGGAGGGCGGTAGTAGTGATGCGGTGACGAGTTGTGGAGGTTCCTCCTCACTCCTCACACCTCACTCCTTACTGTCCGCTAGGACCCAAGGAGAGTCGCATGGCAAAGAAAATCGTCGGCCTGATCAAGCTTCAGGTGCCGGCAGGCAAAGCGAATCCGTCGCCGCCCATCGGGCCGGCGCTCGGCCAGCGCGGCCTGAACATCATGGAATTCTGCAAGGCGTTCAACGCGCAGACCCAGAAAATGGAGCCGGGCCTTCCGGTTCCCGTGGTGATCACGGCGTACCAGGACAAGAGCTTCACCTTCATCATGAAGACGCCGCCCGCGTCTGTCCTGATTCGCAAGGCCGCGAAGATCGACAAGGGCAGCCCGCGCCCGCATACCGACAAGGTTGGCCGCATCACGCGCGCCCAGGTCGAAGAAATCGCCAAGAGCAAGATGCCCGATCTGACCGCTGCCGATCTCGAGGCCGCCGTGAAGACGATCGCCGGCAGCGCCCGCAGCATGGGCGTCGAAGTGGAGGGCGTGTAAATGGCCAAGATCTCCAAGCGCTACACCGCGGTGAGCGGCAAAGTCGACCGTGCCCGCCTGTACCCGGTGCAGGACGCGCTCAAGCTCATCAAGGAAAATGCGACGGCGAAATTCAACGAGTCCGTCGACGTCGCGATCAATCTCGGCATCGATGCGAAGAAGTCGGACCAGGCTGTTCGCGGCTCTATTGTGTTGCCGCAAGGCACGGGCAAGAGCGTGCGCGTCGCCGTGTTCGCACAAGGTGACAAGGCGCAGCAGGCGCGCGATGCCGGCGCGGACGTCGTCGGTTTCGACGATCTCGCGGCCGAAATCAAGGGCGGGCGCATGGACTTCGACGTGGTCGTCGCCACCCCGGACGCGATGCGTGTCGTGGGTCAGCTGGGCCAGGTGCTCGGCCCGCGCGGCCTCATGCCGAACCCGAAAGTCGGCACGGTGACGCAGGACGTGGTGCTCGCGGTGAAAAACGCGAAGGCCGGCCAGGTCCAGTACCGCACCGACAAGGCGGGAATCGTCCAGTGCACCATAGGGCGCGCTTCCTTCACGGTAGAAGCGCTCGAAGAGAATCTCAAGGCGCTGGTGGACGCGGTGAACAAGGCGCGGCCGTCGAATGCGAAAGGGATTTATCTCAAGAAGATTTCCCTCTCGAGCACGATGGGCGCCGGTGTCCGCGTCGATCAGGGCACTCTCGCGCAATAAGAGGTTATCGACGCTCCGCCATGCGGCGGCGCAGCCCCGACCCCGGGGCAAGACTTTGGGCCGCCGGCAGCAGCAGGCCGGCGGGTTGTCAAAGACCGTAGGGGCCTCAAGGCACGGCGCGAGGGCGAACTTTCCTCGCAATGACCGCGGGCTTAATCGTGCGGGAGCAGTCAATCGCTCCGCGAGCACGCTCTACGCAGACGGCGCACCCGAATCAGGCTGATGTTGTCATGTCTGGCTCAATGGTCGCCGTGGTCGCAAGGGTGCAGGCAGCAGAACGGCGCTTCACCCGTTCTTTAAGCCCGTCCCTTCAATTAAGGAGATGGACCTTGAGTCTCAATCTGGAGCAAAAGCAGGCACTCGTAGCTGAAGTCAGCGCCGAAGTGGCGAAGGCTCAGGCTATCGTGCTCGCCGAGTATCGCAGCTTGACCGTGGGACACATGACCGATCTGCGCAAGAAAGCGCGCACTTCGGGCGTGTACCTGCGCGTGCTGAAGAACACTCTGGCGCGCCGTGCCGTCGCTGATACGCCGTTCGCGGGCCTCGCCGACCGGATGGTCGGGCCGCTCGCCTATGGCATATCCGCCGACCCGGTGGCGGCAGCCAAGGTGTTGCACGAGTTCTCGAAGGAGAACGACAAGCTGGTGATCAAAGGCGGCGCGATGCCGAACGTGGTGATGTCGCCCAAGCAGGTCGGCGACCTCGCCAAGATGCCGGGCCGTCAGGAGCTGCTGGCCATGCTTGTGGGCACCATGCAGGCGCCGATCGCGAAGCTCGCGCGCACCTTGAACGAGGTGCCGTCGAAGTTCGTGAGAACGCTCGCTGCGGTGAACGAGCAAAAGCAGAAAACGGCTGCGTGACGTCGGGTTTTCCGCCCGCGGTGCTGATTTTTCAACTTAGACACATTCGGAGATAGACATGGCAGTAGCCAAAGCAGAAATTCTCGACGCGATCGCGAACATGACGGTGCTCGAGCTGTCACAACTGATCAAGGACATGGAAGAGAAGTTCGGCGTGTCCGCGGCGGCAGCGGTATCCGTAGCGGCCCCCGCAGCGGGCGGCGCGGCTGCCCCGGCAGCTGAAGAGAAGACCGAGTTCACGGTCAATCTGATGGGCGCCGGCGCGAACAAGGTCAACGTGATCAAGGTGGTGCGTGCAGTGACCGGCCTGGGCCTGAAAGAGGCGAAAGACCTGGTCGACGGCGCACCGAAACCGGTCAAGGAAGGTGTATCCAAGGCCGATGCCGACGGTATCCTGAAGCAGCTGCTGGAAGCCGGCGCGACTGCTGAAATCAAGTAAGCACATAGTGAGAGCTGGGGCCGGCGCGGTACGGCTGGCCAGAATCTGTATCTGTCGAAGAAGCTCGCAGGTTCCAGCGCACCCAGCCGGCTCGGCCGGCTGGGTGCGCTGCTGCCTGTGATTTTCCGTTGCTAACTCTGTCCCGGAGTTTGAAGATGGCCTATTCCTTTACCGAAAAGAAACGCATCCGCAAGAGCTTCGCAAAACGCGACAGTGTCCTTCCGGTGCCGTTCCTGCTGGCGACGCAGCTTGAGTCATACGCTGCGTTCCTGCAGGAGCACGTGCCGCCGGAGGCGCGCAAGAGCGAAGGCTTGCAGGCGGCTTTTCGGTCGATCTACCCGATTGAGAGCCACTCTAAGAACGCCCGCCTGGAATTCGTGAGCTACATGCTCGGCGAGCCGCCGTTCGACGTGAAGGAATGCCAGCAGCGCGGCCTCACGTTCGCAGCGCCGCTGCGGGCGAAAGTGCGCCTCGTCATCATGGACAAGGAAGCCGCCAAGCCCACGCCCAAGGAAGTGAAGGAGCAGGAGGTCTACATGGGCGAGATCCCGCTCATGACCTCTACCGGCTCGTTCGTGATCAACGGCACCGAGCGCGTGATCGTCTCGCAGCTGCACCGCTCACCCGGCGTGTTCTTCGAGCACGACCGCGGCAAGACGCATTCGTCGGGCAAGCTGCTGTTCTCGGCACGCGTGATTCCCTACCGCGGCTCGTGGCTCGACTTCGAATACGACCCGAAGGATTACCTGTACTTCCGCGTCGACCGCCGCCGCAAGATGCCGGTGACGATCCTGCTCAAGGCGCTGGGCTATACCCCGGAGCAGATCCTCAAGGAATTCTTCGTCTTCGACACGTTCCACATCAGCAAGACCGGCGTGGACTTCCAGCTCGTGCCCGAGCGCATGCGCGGCGACACCGCGCGCTTCGACATTCAGGCGAAGGGCAAGACCATCGTCGCGAAGGACAAGCGCATCACCGTGAAGCACGTGCGCGAAATGGAAGCTGCGGGCCTCACGCACATCCCGGCGCCGGAAGATTTTCTTCTCGGCCGCACGCTCGCGCACAACGTCATCGACACCAGCACCGGTGAAGTGCTGGCCAACGCCAACGACGAGGTGACCGAGCAGGTGCTCGCGAAGCTGCGCGAAGCAGGCGTCGAGAAAATCCAGACCATCTACACCAACGATCTCGACCAGGGTCCGTACATCTCGCAAACCCTGCGGATCGACGAGACGGCCGACCAGATGGCCGCGCAAGTCGCGATCTACCGCATGATGCGCCCCGGCGAGCCGCCCACCGAAGAAGCGGTGCGTGCGCTGTTCAACGGACTGTTCTTCTCGGAAGACCGCTACGATCTTTCCGCGGTGGGCCGCATGAAATTCAACCGCCGCGTCGGCCGCAGCGAGCTCGAAGGCCCCGGCACGCTGTCGCCCGAAGACATCGTGGCAGTGATCAAGATCCTCGTGGACCTGCGCAACGGCAAGGGCGAGATCGACGACATCGACCATCTCGGCAACCGCCGCGTGCGTTCGGTGGGTGAGCTGGCGGAAAACCAGTTCCGCGCCGGTCTCGTGCGCGTCGAGCGTGCGGTGAAGGAGCGCCTGTCGCAGGCGGAATCGGAAAACCTGATGCCGCACGACCTGATCAACGCCAAGCCCGTCTCTGCGGCTATCCGCGAGTTCTTCGGCTCGTCGCAGCTGTCGCAGTTCATGGACCAGACCAACCCGCTGTCCGAGATCACGCACAAGCGTCGCGTTTCGGCGCTGGGACCGGGCGGCCTGACTCGCGAACGCGCGGGCTTCGAAGTGCGCGACGTGCATCCGACGCACTATGGCCGCGTGTGCCCGATCGAGACGCCTGAGGGCCCGAACATCGGGCTGATCAACTCGCTGGCCCTGTACGCACGCACCAACCAGTACGGCTTTCTGGAAACGCCGTACCGCAAGGTGACCGACGGCCGCGTGACGGAAGAAATCCATTTCCTGTCCGCCATCGAAGAAGGTCGCTACGTCATCGCGCAGGCGAATGCCGCGCTCGACAAGGACAGCAAGTTTGCCGACGAGCTCGTGTCCTCTCGTCACCACAACGAGTTCACGCTCGCTTCGCCGGAACGTATCGATTACATGGACGTAGCACCTGCGCAGGCCGTGTCGGTGGCCGCATCGCTCATCCCGTTCCTCGAGCACGACGACGCGAACCGCGCGCTGATGGGCTCGAACATGCAACGGCAGGCGGTCCCCTGCCTGCGTGCGGAGAAGCCGCTGGTCGGCACGGGTCTCGAGCGCACTGTCGCGGTGGACTCGGGCACCGCAGTGCAGGCTCGCCGCGGCGGCGTGGTGGATTACGTCGATGCGGGCCGTATCGTGGTGCGCGTGAACGACGAAGAGACGACGGCCGGTGAAGTCGGCGTCGACATTTACAACCTGGTGAAGTACCAGCGCTCCAATCAGAACACGAACATCAACCAGCGCCCGCTCGTGAAAGTCGGCGACCGCATCGCACGCGGCGACGTCGTCGCGGACGGCGCCTCGACCGACAAGGGCGAGCTCGCGCTCGGCCAGAACATGATGGTCGCGTTCATGCCGTGGAACGGCTACAACTTCGAGGACTCGATCCTGATCTCGGAGCGTGTCGTCGCGGACGAGCGCTTCACATCGATCCACATCGAAGAGCTCTCGGTCGTCGCGCGCGACACCAAGCTCGGGCCGGAAGAGATCACGCGCGACATCTCGAACCTTTCCGAGAACCAGCTTGCGAGCCTCGACGAGTCGGGGATCATCTATATCGGCGCCGAAGTCGAAGCGGGCGACGTGCTCGTCGGCAAGGTGACGCCGAAAGGCGAGACGCAGCTCACGCCGGAAGAGAAGCTGCTGCGCGCGATCTTCGGCGAGAAAGCGTCGGACGTGAAGGACACCAGCCTGCGCGTGCCCTCGGGCATGTCGGGCACGGTGATCGACGTGCAGGTGTTCACGCGCGAAGGCATAGAGCGCGACAAGCGCGCCCAGCAGATCATCGACGACGAGCTGAAGCGCTACAAGAAAGACCTCGCGGACCAGCTGCGCATCGTGGAGAACGACGCGTTCGAGCGTCTCGAGCGCCTGCTGATCGGCAAAGTCGCGAACGGCGGGCCGAAGAAGCTCGCGAAGGGCACGAAGATCGCCAAGGCGTACCTCGATGAAGTCGAGCGCCACGGCTGGTTCGACATCCGCCTCGCCGCGGAGGACGTGAGCCAGCAGATGGAGCAGATCCAGGAAAGCCTCGCGCAGACCAAGCTGCTCTTCGACAAGGCGTACGAAGAGAAGAAGAAAAAGCTCACGCAGGGCGACGAGCTGCCGCCGGGCGTGCAGAAGATGGTGAAGGTGTACCTCGCGGTCAAGCGCCGGCTGCAGCCGGGCGACAAGATGGCCGGTCGTCACGGCAACAAGGGCGTGATCTCGAAAATCACGCCTGTGGAAGATATGCCCTACATGGCGGATGGCACGCCTGTGGACATCGTGCTCAATCCGCTCGGCGTGCCGTCGCGGATGAACGTGGGACAGATCCTCGAGACCCACCTCGGCTGGGCTGCCAAAGGGCTGGGCCTGCGCATCGGGCAGATGCTGAAGGCGCAGGCGCATGCAGCGGAAATCCGCCAGCTCCTCGACAAGATCTACAACACGAGCGGGCGCGGCGAAGATATCAAATCGCTGAACGATCCCGAGGTGATCGAGCTGGCGCAAAACCTGTCGCTGGGCGTCCCGTTCGCCACGCCGGTGTTCGACGGAGCGACCGAAACCGAGATCAAGTCGATGCTCGATCTCGCGTATCCCGACGGCGACGAGCGCACCAAGCGCATCGGCTTCACGCCGAGCAAGACGCAGGTCGTGCTGTACGACGGCCGCACCGGTGAAGCCTTCGAGCGCACGGTGACCGTGGGCTACATGCACATGCTCAAGCTCCATCACCTGGTCGATGACAAGATGCACGCGCGCTCCACCGGCCCGTACAGCCTGGTCACGCAGCAGCCGCTGGGCGGCAAGGCGCAGTTCGGCGGGCAGCGCTTCGGCGAGATGGAGGTGTGGGCGCTGGAGGCGTACGGCGCGGCCTACACGCTGCAGGAGATGCTCACCGTCAAGTCGGACGACACCGAAGGCCGGCGCAAGGTCTACGAGTCCATCGTCAAGGGCGACCATCGCATCGAGGCCGGTATGCCGGAGTCGTTCAACGTGCTGGTGAAGGAAATCCGCTCGTTGGCGATCGACATCGATCTGGACCATAACCGTTATTGAGTTTCGTGAGGCAGTTAGTTCGTTCCGGGATGCAACATTTGGCACCTCACGCACATAGGGGTTAGTGAAATGAAAGCACTGCTCGACTTATTCAAACAGGTAACGCAGGAAGAGGAATTCGACGCGATCAAGATCGGTCTTGCATCGCCCGAGAAGATCCGCTCCTGGTCCTACGGCGAAGTGAAGAAGCCGGAGACCATCAACTACCGCACCTTCAAGCCGGAGCGGGATGGTCTTTTCTGCGCGAAGATCTTCGGGCCGACGAAGGACTACGAGTGCCTGTGCGGCAAGTACAAGCGGTTGAAGCACCGCGGCGTGATCTGCGAGAAATGCGGCGTCGAAGTGACGCTGTCCAAGGTTCGCCGCGAGCGGATGGGCCACATCGAGCTCGCGAGCCCGGTCGCCCACATCTGGTTCCTGAAGTCGCTGCCGTCGCGCCTGGGCATGGTGCTCGACATGACGCTGCGCGACATCGAGCGCGTGCTGTACTTCGAGGCATACGTCGTGGTCGATCCGGGCATGACCCCGCTCAAGCGCGGGCAGCTCATGACCGAAGACGACTATCTCACGAAAGTCGAAGAGTTCGGTGACGACTTCAGCGCCGCGATGGGCGCGGAAGGCGTGCGCGAGCTGCTGCGCTCGCTCGACTTGAAGCACGAGATCGACACGCTGCGCACGGAGCTCGCTGCGACCAACTCCGACACCAAGATCAAGAAGATCGCCAAGCGGCTGAAGGTCCTCGAAGCGTTCAACAAGTCGGGTATCAAGCCCGACTGGATGATCCTCGAAGTGCTGCCGGTGCTGCCGCCTGAGCTGCGTCCGCTGGTGCCGCTCGACGGCGGCCGCTTCGCGACCTCGGACCTGAACGACCTGTATCGCCGCGTCATCAACCGGAACAACCGGCTGAAGCGTCTGCTCGAGCTCAAAGCGCCGGAAATCATCGTGCGCAACGAGAAGCGCATGCTGCAGGAAGCGGTGGACTCGCTGCTGGACAACGGCCGCCGCGGCAAGGCGATGACCGGCGCCAACAAGCGTCCGCTGAAGTCGCTCGCCGACATGATCAAGGGCAAGGGCGGCCGTTTCCGTCAGAACCTGCTCGGCAAGCGCGTGGACTACTCCGGCCGTTCCGTCATTGTCGTGGGCCCGCAGCTGAAGCTGCACCAGTGCGGTCTGCCGAAGAAGATGGCGCTCGAGCTGTTCAAGCCCTTCATCTTCAACAAGCTCGAAGTGATGGGCCTGGCGACGACGATCAAGGCCGCGAAGCGCATGGTCGAGTCGGAAGAGCCGATCGTGTGGGACATTCTCGAAGAGGTGATTCGCGAGCATCCGGTGATGCTGAACCGTGCGCCGACGCTGCACCGCCTCGGCATCCAGGCGTTCGAGCCGGTGCTGATCGAAGGCAAGGCGATCCAGCTGCATCCGCTCGTCTGCGCGGCGTTCAACGCCGACTTCGACGGCGACCAGATGGCCGTGCACGTGCCGCTGTCGCTCGAAGCGCAGATGGAAGCGCGCACGCTGATGCTGTCGTCGAACAACATCCTGTCGCCGGCCAACGGCGAACCGATCATCGTGCCGTCGCAGGACATCGTGCTGGGCCTGTATTACATCTCGCGCGACAAGGTCGGTGCGCGCGGCGAAGGCTCGATGTTCATCAACGTGTCCGAAGTATCGCGTGCGTACGAGAGCGGCGAGGTGGAGATCAACGCGCGCATCCAGGCTCGCATTCGCGAGTACGACGTGGATGCCGACGGCTCGAAACGCGAGAAGGTGACGCGTTACGAGACGACCGTGGGCCGGGCGCTGCTGTCGGAAATCCTGCCGGCGGGGCTTTCGTTCGATCTCATCAACAAGGCGCTCAAGAAGAAAGAGATCTCCAAGCTCATCAATGCCGCATTCCGCCGCTGCGGGCTGCGTGAAACCGTGATTTTTGCGGACAAGCTGATGTACAACGGCTTCTCTATGGCGACGCGCGCCGGCCTGTCGATCGCGGTCGACGACATGCTGGTGCCGAAGCAGAAGAACGTCATCATCGCGGACGCGGAAAAGGAAGTGCAGGAGATCGAGAAGCAGTACACCTCCGGTCTCGTGACGCAGGGCGAGCGCTACAACAAAGTGGTCGACATCTGGGGCCGCGCGGGGGACCTCGTCGCGAAGGCGATGATGGAGCAGCTATCCGTCGAGCCGGTGCGCGACTACGACGCCAAGACCGGGCAGTGGAACGTGCGCACCGACAAGAAGGGCCAGCCGGTGATGCAGGAATCGCTGAACTCGATTTACATGATGGCCGACTCCGGTGCGCGCGGCTCCGCTGCGCAGATCCGTCAGCTCGCCGGCATGCGCGGCCTGATGGCCAAGCCGGACGGCTCGATCATCGAGACGCCGATCACCGCGAATTTCCGCGAAGGCCTGAACGTGCTGCAGTACTTCATCTCGACCCACGGCGCCCGTAAAGGTCTTGCCGATACCGCGTTGAAGACGGCGAACTCCGGCTATCTCACGCGCCGCCTGGTGGACGTCACGCAGGACCTGGTGGTGACGGAAGAGGATTGCAGGACGACGCAGGGCGTGTCGATGAAGGCCCTGATCGAAGGCGGCGAGGTGGTGGAGTCGCTGCGCGAGCGTATTCTCGGTCGCGTGGCTGCTGTCGACGTCTTCAATCCGGAAAGCGGCGAGACGGTGTTCGAAGCCAATACGCTGCTCGACGAAGATGCGGTGGATGCGATCGAGCTTGCCGGGATCGACGAAGTCAAGGTGCGCACGCCGCTCACCTGCGAGACGCGTCACGGCCTGTGCGCCAAGTGCTACGGTCGCGATCTGGGTCGCGGCGTGCCGGTGAACGTCGGCGAAGCGGTGGGCGTCATTGCCGCGCAGTCGATCGGCGAGCCGGGCACGCAGCTCACCATGCGCACGTTCCACATCGGTGGCGCGGCTTCGCGTACCGCTGTGGTGAGCCAGGTCGAGAGCAAATCGAACGGCGTCGTTCGCTACTCGACGGGCATGCGCTACGTGACCAACTCGCGCAATGAGCTCGTCGCGATTTCGCGTAACGGCGAAGTCGTTATCCATGACGAGAACAATCGCGAGCGCGAGCGTCATAAGGTGCCGTACGGCGCGATGCTGATGGCGCGCGACGGCGAGGCGGTGAAAGCCGGACACGTGCTCGCGATGTGGGATCCGCACACGCGTCCGATCATCACGGAGTACGCCGGGCGCATCAAGTTCGAGAACGTGGAAGAGGGCGTCACCGTTGCACGCCAGATCGACGAGGTCACCGGCCTTTCGACACTCGTGGTCGTCGATCCGAAGCGCCGCGGCGGCACGCAGGCGAAAGGCCTGCGTCCGCAGGTGAAGCTGCTCGACGAAGCAGGCAATGAAGTGAAGATCGCCGGCTCCGATGTCTCGGTGAACATCACTTTCCAGATCGGCTCGATCATCACGGTGCGCGACGGTCAGGAAGTGGGTGTGGGCGAAGTGCTTGCTCGTATGCCTCAGGAAACGTCGAAGACGCGCGACATCACCGGCGGTCTGCCGCGGGTGGCGGAGCTCTTCGAGGCACGCTCGCCGAAAGACGCCGGCATGCTGGCGGAAGTCACCGGCACGGTCTCGTTCGGCAAGGACACCAAGGGCAAGCAGCGGCTCGTCATCACCGATCTCGACGGCGTGGCGCACGAGTACCTGATCCCCAAAGACAAGCACGTCATGGCGCACGACGGCCAGGTGGTGAACAAAGGCGAGCTGATCGTCGATGGTCCGGCGGATCCGCACGACATCCTGCGCCTGCTCGGCGTCGAGGCGCTCGCCCGCTACATCTGCAACGAAGTGCAGGACGTCTACCGGCTGCAGGGCGTCAAGATCAACGACAAGCACATCGAGGTCATCGTGCGGCAGATGCTGCGCCGCGTGCAGATCGTCGAGCCGGGCGACAGCCGCTTCATCACCGGCGAGCAGCTCGAGCGGGCGGAAGTGCTCGAGGAGAACGAACGCGTCGAGGCGGGCGGCAAGAATCCGGCGGTGTACGAGCACATGCTGCTGGGCATTACCAAGGCCTCGCTGTCGACCGACTCGTTCATCTCGGCGGCTTCCTTCCAGGAGACCACCCGGGTGCTGACCGAGGCCGCGATCATGGGCAAGCGCGACGAACTGCGCGGGCTGAAGGAAAACGTGATCGTCGGGCGCCTGATTCCGGCCGGAACCGGGCTCGCGTACCACACCATCCGCCGCCGTCAGGCAGCAGCGGCGGACGCTGCCGCCGCCGAGGCTCAGGAAGTGCCCGCCATCGGGCCGGAAAACCAGGAGCAGGTTGCTTGACAGGAGTGGCGTAACTCCATAAAATTTACAGTCTTTTTAGCCGCGGTTTCGCGCGGTAAAAACGCACAACCCCTAGGGACGGTGGTGACGCCGTCCCCGCTTTTTTGGGCGTTCGGATTTGCTGATGGATAATCGCCGCCTCGGATGGTGGCAGAAAAATACTTCGGATTCAGACAGTTATGCCAACGATAAACCAGCTGGTACGGAAACCGCGGCAAGCGCCGCGTACCAAGAGCAAGGTGCCTGCCCTCGCGGGATCCCCGCAGCGGCGCGGCGTGTGCACGCGCGTCTACACCACCACGCCGAAGAAGCCGAACTCGGCGCTGCGTAAGGTCGCGAAGGTGCGGCTCACGAACGGCTTCGAGGTGATCGGCTACATCGGCGGCGAGGGTCACAACCTCCAGGAACACTCGGTGGTGCTGATCCGCGGTGGCCGGGTGAAGGATCTTCCGGGTGTGCGCTACCACGTGGTGCGCGGCAGCCTGGATACCGCCGGCGTGAAAGACCGGAAGCAGTCCCGGTCGAAGTACGGCGCGAAGAAAGCTAAGGCAGCATAAGACGCGCTGCCGACGGCGGGCTAAGGCCGCAGTGGCTGGCGCTGCCGAATATTGAGCGATAACGGAATTAGCGAGACAGAAGATGCCGCGACGCAGAGAGATACCGAAGCGGGTAGTGTTGCCCGATCCCAAGTACACCAGCCAGGACGTGGCGAAGTTCATCAACGTCCTGATGACGCGCGGCAAGAAGTCGGTCGCCGAGCGCATTCTTTACGGCGCACTCGACCAGATCAAGAAACGCTCGACGAAGGATCCGCTGGAAGTCTTCAATCAGGCGATCAGCAATGTGAAGCCCATCGTCGAGGTGAAAAGCCGTCGCGTTGGCGGTGCGAACTACCAGGTGCCGGTGGAAGTGCGTCCGGTACGGCGCGCGGCGCTGGCGATGCGCTGGCTGCGTGACGCAGCGCGCGGCCGCGGCGAGAAATCGATGCAGGCGCGGCTCGCGAGCGAGCTCGCGGAAGCGGCGGAAGGCCGCGGCGGCGCGATGAAGAAGCGCGAGGAAGTGCACCGCATGGCGGAAGCGAACAAGGCGTTTTCGCACTACCGCTTCTAAGGTTTGCGGGAGCGCCGCTGCCCGGTGGCTGCGGCGTTTGCAGGTTTCGGAATTGTTGAGCTGCCCCGGTCACCGGAGCGGCGGGTTAAGGGTTTTCACAGTGCCACGCAAAACACCCATAGAGCGATATCGCAACATCGGCATCATGGCTCACATCGATGCCGGTAAGACGACGACCACCGAGCGCATCCTGTTTTACACGGGCGTATCGCACAAGCTCGGCGAGGTGCACGACGGCACTGCGGTCATGGACTGGATGGAACAGGAGCAGGAGCGCGGCATCACGATCACGTCTGCTGCGACCACGTGCTTCTGGAAGGGGATGGACAACAGTTATCCCGAGCACCGTGTCAACATCATCGACACCCCCGGCCACGTGGACTTTACCATCGAGGTGGAGCGCAGCCTGCGCGTGCTCGACGGCGCGTGCACGGTGCTGTGCGCCGTCGGCGGCGTGCAGCCGCAGACCGAGACCGTCTGGCGCCAGGGCAACAAGTATCGCGTGCCGCGTCTGTTCTTCGTGAACAAGATGGACCGCCAGGGAGCGGATTTCATGCGCGTGTACGACCAGGTCAAGGCGCGCCTGAAAGCGAACCCGGTGCCGGTGCAGATGCCGATCGGCGCGGAAGACAAGTTCGAAGGCGTGATCGACCTCGTCAAGATGAAGGCGATCTACTGGGACGAGTCCACGCAGGGCATGAAATACGAAGCGCGGGAAATACCCGCGGAGCTTCGGGACCAGGCGGCCGAGTGGCGCGAGAAGCTCGTCGAGTCCGCAGCCGAGGCGAACGAAGAGCTGATGAACAAGTATCTCGAGTCCGGTGAGCTCACCGAGGCCGAGATCAAGCGCGGCCTGCGCCTGCGCACCATCAACAACGAAATCTTCCCGATGCTGTGCGGGTCGGCGTTCAAGAACAAGGGCGTGCAGGCGATGCTGGACGCCGTGATCGAGTATTTGCCGTCGCCGGTCGACATTCGTCCGGTCGCAGGCCTCAAGGAAAATGGCCAGCCGGACGAGCGCAAGCCGAGCGACGACGAGCCTTTCTCGGGCCTCGCGTTCAAGATCATGACTGACCCGTTCGTCGGGCAGCTCACGTTCTTCCGCGTGTATTCAGGTGTGGTGAACTCCGGCGATACGATTTACAACCCGGTCAAGGGGCGCAAGGAACGTATCGGCCGTATTCTGCAGATGCATGCCAACGAGCGCGCCGAGATCAAGGAAGTGCGCGCAGGCGACATCGCGGCCGCTGTGGGCCTGAAGGACTACACGACGGGCGATACGCTCACGACGCCGGAAAAGATCATTACGCTCGAGAAGATGGAATTCCCCGAGCCGGTGATTCACGTCGCGGTCGAGCCGAAGACCAAGGCCGACCAGGAAAAGATGGGCATGGCGCTCAATCGCCTGGCGCAGGAAGATCCGTCGTTCCGCGTGCGCACCGACGAAGAGTCCGGGCAGACCATCATCTCCGGCATGGGCGAGCTGCACCTGGAAATCATCGTCGATCGCATGAAGCGCGAGTTCGGCGTCGAAGCGAACGTCGGCGCTCCCCAGGTCGCGTACCGCGAAACGATCAAGAAGACCTGCGACAAGGTCGAAGGCAAGTTCGTCAAGCAGTCGGGCGGACGCGGCCAGTACGGCCATGTGTGGCTCAAGATCGAGCCGCAGGAGGCGGGCAAGGGCTACGAGTTCGTCGATGCGATCAAGGGCGGTTCGGTGCCGCGCGAGTACATTCCCGCGGTGCAGAAGGGCCTGGAAGACACGCTGCCGAACGGTGTGCTCGCGGGCTTCCCGGTGGTCGACGTGAAAGTGACGCTGTTCGACGGCTCGTACCACGAAGTCGACTCGAACGAGAATGCCTTCAAGATGGCCGCATCGATCGGCTTCAAGGAGGGCATGCGCCGGGCGAATCCGACGCTGCTCGAGCCGATCATGTCGGTCGAGGTCGAGACGCCGGAAGACTTCATGGGCAACGTGGTGGGCGATCTGTCGTCCCGCCGCGGCACTATCCAGGGCATGGAAGACCTCGCCGGCGGCGGCAAGGCGGTGCGCGCGGAAGTGCCTCTTGCCGAGATGTTCGGCTACTCGACGACGCTGCGGTCGCTTTCGCAGGGCCGTGCGACGTACACCATGGAATTCAAGCATTACGCCGAAGCGCCGAAGAACGTCGCGGAAGCAATCATCAACAAGTACACCGGTAAAGACGAGAAGAAGTAAAGGACACGACTATGGCCAAGGGCAAGTTTGAGCGGACGAAGCCGCACGTGAACGTAGGGACGATAGGTCACGTGGATCATGGCAAGACCACGCTGACTGCGGCGATCACGACGGTGCTGTCGAAGAAGTTTGGTGGAGAGGCGAAGGCCTACGACCAGATTGATGCGGCGCCGGAAGAGAAGGCGCGCGGGATCACGATCAACACGGCGCACGTGGAGTATGAGACGGCGAACCGTCACTACGCGCACGTGGACTGCCCGGGGCATGCGGACTACGTGAAGAACATGATCACGGGTGCGGCGCAGATGGACGGGGCGATTCTGGTGGTGTCGGCGGCGGACGGTCCGATGCCGCAGACGCGCGAGCACATTCTGCTGGCGCGCCAGGTGGGTGTGCCCTACATCATCGTCTACATGAACAAGGCGGACATGGTGGACGACAAGGAGCTCTTGGAGCTGGTGGAAATGGAAGTGCGCGAGCTCCTGAGCAAGTATGACTTTCCGGGCGAGAAGACGCCGATCGTGATCGGGTCTGCGCTCAAAGCGATGGAAGGCGACAAGGGCGAGCTGGGTGAAGGCTCGATCATGAAGCTTGCCGAGGCGCTGGACACGTATATACCGGAGCCGAAGCGTGCGCTGGACGGCACGTTTCTGATGCCGGTGGAAGACGTGTTCTCGATTTCCGGTCGCGGCACGGTGGTGACGGGGCGGGTGGAGCGCGGGATCGTGAAGGTGGGCGACGAGATCGAGATCGTGGGTCTGAAGCCGACGATCAAGACGGTGTGCACGGGTGTGGAGATGTTCAGGAAGCTCTTGGACCAAGGGCAGGCCGGTGACAACGTGGGTATCCTGCTGCGCGGCACCAAGCGTGAAGAGGTCGAGCGTGGGCAGGTGCTGGCCAAGCCCGGCTCGATCACGCCGCACACCAAGTTCACGGCGGAGATTTACGTGCTGTCGAAAGACGAAGGCGGGCGGCACACGCCGTTCTTCAATGGCTACCGGCCGCAGTTTTATTTCCGCACCACGGACGTGACGGGGTCGATCGAGCTGCCCAAGGGCACGGAGATGGTGATGCCGGGGGACAACATCTCGATCGAAGTGCAGCTGATTCAGCCGATTGCGATGGAAGAGGGGCTGCGCTTTGCCATCCGCGAGGGCGGCAAGACCGTTGGCGCCGGGGTCGTCGCGAAGATTATCGAGTAACGAATGCGTGAGGAGTGAGGGGTGAGGTGTGAGGCGAAAGCCGAACAACGCCTCCCGCCTCCCGCCTCCCGCCTCACGGGACAATGCACATGGCTGTTAAGAGTCAGAAAATACGTATCCGATTGAAAGCGTTCGACTACCGTCTCATCGACCAGTCCGCGCTGGAAATCGTCGATACGGCCAAGCGCACCGGCGCCGTGGTCAAAGGCCCGGTGCCTTTGCCGACGCGCAAGCAGCGTTTCGACATTCTGCGCTCGCCGCACGTGAACAAAACGTCGCGCGACCAGCTGGAGATCCGCACGCACCTGCGCCTGATGGACATCATCGATCCCACTGACAAGACGGTTGACGCGCTGATGAAGCTCGATCTGCCGGCTGGCGTGGACGTCGAGATCAAGCTGTAACGGGCAGCATTAAGGACGGAGAAGCTTCGTCCCGAAGTCGCAAAGGACGGAGAAGCTTCGTCCGGCAGGCTTTACGGCGGAAGATCTCCGCCGCGCAGCAACAACGAACCGCCGACCAATTGAAGTCGGCACCTTTGCAAAAAGGGCAACGACATGAGTATAGGTTTGCTGGGCCGCAAGGTCGGCATGACCCGTGTGTTCACCGATGATGGCGACACCATCCCGGTCACCGTGGTCGACGTATCGAACAACCGCGTCGCGCAGATCAAGACGCCGGACACCGACGGTTATTCCGCAGTGCAGGTTGCGTACGGCAAGCGCCGTGCGAGCCGCGTGCGCAAGTCTGCCGCCGGTCATTTCGCCAAGGCGGGCATCGAGGCGGGCAGCGCGATGGGTGAATTCCGCGCCACTGCCGAAGAACTCGCGAATCTCAAGCCGGGCAGCAACGTCGGGCCCGACACCGTATTCCAGGTCGGCCAGATGGTCGACGTGAGCGGCGTCTCGCACGGCAAGGGCTTTACCGGCGTCATCAAGCGCCACAATTTCTCGTCGAACCGCGCGAGCCACGGCAACTCCGTGTCGCACAACAAGCCGGGCTCGATCAGCATGGCGCAGGATCCGGGTCGCGTGTTTCCGGGCAAGAAAATGCCGGGGCACATGGGCGCCGCGAAGCGCACCGTGCAAAACCTCGAAATCGTACGCATCGATGCCGAGCGGCAGCTGCTGCTCATCCGCGGCGCAGTGCCGGGGTCGCGCGGCGGCGATGTCGTAGTCATTCCCGCCAAGCGGGCGCGCAAGCCGGCGGCTCAAAAGCCCGCAGCCGGTAAAGCGAAATAAGCGGGGGCGACATGGAACTCTCACTGATCAACGATCAAGGACAGGCGACCGCCAAGGTCACCGCGTCCGACGCGGCCTTCGGCCGCGACTACAACGAAGCGCTGGTGCACCAGGTGGTCACCGCGTACATGGCCAATGCGCGAGCCGGCACGCGCGCCCAGAAGGACCGCGGCGTCGTGAAGCACTCGACCAAGAAGCCGTGGCGGCAGAAAGGCACGGGCCGCGCCCGCGCCGGTATGACGTCGAGCCCGTTGTGGCGCGGCGGCGGCCGGATTTTCCCGAATTCGCCCGACGAGAACTTCACGCATAAGCTGAACAAGAAGATGTACCGCGCAGGCGTGTCGTCTATCCTGTCGCAGCTCGCGCGTGAGGACCGTCTCGCAGTGGTCGACGGCTTCAAGCTCGAATCGCCGAAGACCAAGCTGCTGGCGCAGAAACTGAAAGGCATGGGTCTGGACGATGTGCTCATCGTCACCGACGCGATCGACACCAATCTGTGGCTGTCGTCGCGCAACCTGCCGCATGTGAATGTCGTGACCGTGTCCGGCGCAGACCCCGTGAGCCTCATCCGCCACGCCAAGGTGCTGCTGACTAAAGGCGCGGTCGCCAAGATCGAGGAGATGCTGGGATGACTTCCGTTACGACACCCAGTCTGAAGCAGCAAGAGCGGCTGATGCAGGTGCTGCTGGCGCCGGTCGTCTCCGAAAAGAGCACGTACATCGCCGACAAGCACGAGCAGGTGATCTTCCGCGTGAGCGGAGATGCGACCAAGCCGGAGATCAAGGCGGCCGTCGAGCTCATGTTCAAGGTGCAGGTCGAGTCCGTGAAAGTGCTCAACGTGCGCGGCAAGGAAAAGCGCTTCGGCCGCTTCATGGGCCGCCGCAATCACTGGAAGAAAGCCTACGTCTGTCTGAAGCCGGGACAGGAGATCAACTTCGCTGAAGGGGAGACCAAGTAATGCTGGTCAAAGTCAAACCGACCTCTCCCGGGCGGCGCGGCCTCGTCAAGGTCGTCAGCCCGGAGCTGCACAAAGGCGCCCCCGTCGCGAACCTGACCACGAGTCAGTCCAAGAACGCGGGACGCAACGCACACGGCCGCATCACGATGCGGCACCAGGGCGGCGGCCACAAGCAGCACTATCGCGTCGTCGACTTCAAGCGCAGCAAGGACGGCATTCCGGCGAAAGTCGAGCGCCTCGAGTACGACCCGAACCGCAGCGCGCATCTTGCCCTGCTGTGCTATGCCGACGGCGAACGCCGCTACATCATCGCGCCGCGCGGCGTGACCGCGGGCATGCAGCTCATATCCGGCTCCGAGTCGCCGATCAAGGTCGGCAACGCGCTGCCGCTGCGCAACATCCCCGTCGGCACGACCATCTGCTGCGTCGAGATGATGCCCGGCAAGGGTGCGCAGCTCGCGCGCGCGGCCGGCGCTTCGGTCCAGCTGCTCGCGCGTGAAGGCGATTACGCCCAGCTGCGCCTGCGTTCCGGCGAGATCCGCAAAGTGCACGTCACCTGCCGCGCCACCATCGGCGAAGTGGGCAACGAAGAGCACTCGCTGGAATCGATCGGCAAGGCCGGTCGCGTGCGTTGGCGCGGCAAGCGTCCGACGGTGCGGGGCGTGGCGATGAACCCGATCGACCACCCGCATGGGGGCGGCGAAGGCCGTACGTCTGCGGGCAGGGATCCGGTGAGCCCGTGGGGCGTGCTGACCAAGGGTTACAAGACGCGCAACAACAAGCGCACGAATAGCATGATCGTGCGTCGTCGCAACGCTAAGTCTACGGCGTAAGAGGTAAAGCATGGCACGTTCCGTTAAGAAGGGCCCGTTTGTCGATCATCACCTGCTCACGAAAGTGGAGAAGGCGCGCGCTGCATCCGACAAGCGGCCGATCAAGACCTGGTCTCGCCGTTCGACCATCCTGCCCGATTTCGTGGGGCTCACCATCGCGGTGCATAACGGGAAGCAGCACATTCCCGTCTACATCACCGAGAACATGGTCGGCCACAAGCTGGGCGAGTTTTCACACACCCGCGTGTTCAAGGGCCACTCGAAAGCCGGCGGTGCCGCTGCCGACAAGAAGTCGGCCCCGACGCCGGCCGCCAAGTAACGAGGACTAGACGATGAATACGACTGCTCAACTGCGCGGCGTGCGCCTGTCGGCCCAGAAGGGCCGCCTCGTCGCCGACCAGATCCGCGGCAAGCCCGTGGACAAGGCGCTCGGCATCCTGCAGTTCTCGCCCAAGAAGGCGGCGACGATCATACGCAAGGTGCTCGAGTCCGCGATCGCGAACGCCGAGCACAACGACGGCGCCGATATCGACGAGCTGAAGGTTACCCGCATCCACGTCGAGAAGGGGCCCGTGTTGCGGCGCTTCCGCGCACGCGCCAAGGGGCGCGGCGCCAGCATAATAAAACCGACCTGCCACGTCTTCGTGACTGTCGGCGACGGAAGGAAATAAGCATGGGCCAGAAAATACATCCGACCGGCTTTCGTCTCGCGGTCAACCGCAACTGGGCGTCCCGCTGGTATGCGAACAACAAGGCCTTCCCGGGCATGCTCCTGGAGGACATCAAGGTTCGCGAGTACCTGAAGGAGAAGCTCGGCCATGCCGCGGTGTCGCGTGTGGTGATCGAGCGCCCGGCGAAGAATGCGCGCATCACGGTGTTCAGCGCGCGTCCCGGCGTGGTGATCGGCAAGAAAGGCGAGGACATCGAGTCGCTGAAGGGCCAGCTGCAGAAGATGCTCGGCGTGCCGGTGCACGTCAACATCGAGGAGGTGCGCAAGCCCGAGCTCGACGCGCAGCTCATCGCCGACTCGATCGCGCAGCAGCTGCAGAAGCGGATCATGTTCCGCCGCGCGATGAAGCGCGCGATTACCAACGCCATGCGCCTCGGCGCGCAGGGCATCAAGATCATGAGCGCGGGGCGGCTCAACGGCATCGAGATCGCCCGCACCGAGTGGTACCGCGAAGGGCGCGTGCCGCTTCACACGCTGCGCGCCGACATCGATTACGGTTTCTCGGAAGCGAAGACCACCTACGGCGTTATCGGTATCAAGGTGTGGGTGTTCAAGGGCGAGGTGCTGGCGAAGAACGAAATTTCGCTGACGCCGGCCGCACCCGCGCCGGAACCGGAAGCCCCGGCGCCGCGCAAGCCGCGCCGCTCGGCAGGACCCAGGACAGGAGCCAAACGTGCTACAGCCAGCCAGACGTAAGTACCGTAAAGAGCAGAAGGGCCGCAACAAAGGCGTAGCCACGCGCGGCAACCAGGTGAGCTTTGGGGAATACGGCCTCAAGGCAACGGGCCGCGGTCGCCTCACGGCGCGCCAGATCGAGGCGGCGCGGCGGGCCATGACGCGTCACATCAAGCGCGGCGGACGCATCTGGATCCGCATTTTCCCGGACAAGCCGATTTCGCAAAAACCCGCCGAAGTGCGGATGGGTAACGGCAAGGGCAACCCGGAGTACTGGGTCGCCGAAATCCAGCCGGGCAAGATGCTCTATGAAATGGACGGTGTGGACGAGGTGATGGCCAAGGAAGCATTCCGGCTCGCCGCGGCCAAGCTGCCGATCGCGACGACGTTCGTGCATCGCCAGGTAGGGGCGTAAACGATGAAAGTCAAAGAACTGACCGGCAAGTCGCCGGATGAGCTGCAGCAGGAGCTGCAGTCGCTCCTGAAAGCGCAGTTCTCGCTGCGCATGCAGAAAGCGACGCAGCAGCTGACCAATACCAGCCAGCTGAAGAAGGTGCGCCGCGATATCGCGCGCGTGCGGACCGTGCTGGCGCAGAAGGCTTAAGGTGCAAGCATGAGCGAAGCAGCGAGCAAGGCAACGACCGACGTGGAAGGCAATGCGCCGAACAAGCGCACGCTGACCGGCCGCGTGGTGAGCGACAAGATGCAGAAGACCGTGACGGTGCTGGTCGAGCGGCGCGTGAAGCACCCGCTGTACGGCAAGATCGTCACCCGCTCGAAGAAATACCATGCGCACGACGAGAAGGGCGAGTTCCACGAAGGCGATCTGGTCCTGATCGAGGAGTGCCGCCCGCTTTCCAAGACCAAGGCCTGGCGCGTTGCCAAGCTGGTCGAGAAAGCGCGCACCGTTTAGAGTTTTGCGCCCGATGCGTTGCGTACCGGGCGGTGAGCGTATATAATTTCGCGTTTTTCGACGGCCGCCTTCTGCATGGCCGCCGGAAAACACCGATGACAAGCTCGTTTCGCGCCTTTCGCGGCGCGGGGCGACCGACCCGGACGGGCTCCAATACTGGCCGAAAACGAGCGGCTAAGTTGGGGAAGATGTGACAAGCGAGATGAAATCATGATTCAAATGCAGTCCATACTGGACGTGGCCGACAATACCGGTGCGCGCGCGGTCATGTGCATCAAGGTGCTGGGCGGCTCCAAGCGTCGCTATGCCGGCATCGGTGACGTCATCAAGGTGAGCGTCAAGGATGCGGCCCCGCGCGGACGCGTCAAGAAGGGCGAAATCTACAGCGCCGTGGTGGTTCGCACCGCCAAGGGCGTGCGGCGGCCGGACGGCTCGATCATCAAGTTCGACACCAATGCCGCAGTGCTGCTCAATCCCAAGCTCGAGCCGATCGGCACCCGCATTTTCGGGCCGGTCACGCGCGAGCTGCGGAACGAGCGCTTCATGAAGATCGTGTCGCTCGCACCCGAAGTGCTGTAAAGGAATGGTCATGGCGAAGGCGAAAATGAGGATCAGGAAGGGCGACGACGTCGTCGTGCTCACCGGCAAGGACCGCGGCAAGCGCGGCACGGTGCTGCGCATCGTCGACGCCGAGCACGTCGTGGTCGAAGGCGCGAACAAGGTGAAGAAGCATCAGCGCCCGAACCCGATGAAAGGCGTCACCGGCGGCATCATCGATCGCGAGATGCCGCTGCACGTCTCCAACGTGGCGCTGTTCAATCCCGGAAGCAGCAAGGGCGACCGCGTCGGCATCAAGACTCTCGAGGACGGCCGACGGGTGCGTTTTTTCAAGTCCAACGGCGAAGTGGTTGACGCATGAGCGAAGCCAAAGACAGCAAGAAAGCCAAGCCGGCGAAAGAAGCCAAGGCCGGCGGCAAGGAAGCGAAGCCCGCAAAAGAAGCGAAGCCCGGCAAGGAAGCCAAGGGCGGCGGAGAAGCGAAGGCATCCAAGCCCGCGCAGGGCAAGCCCGCACGCCCCGCCGCGCCGGCGCGACTGCAGACGTTCTACAAGGAGAACGTCATCAAGGACCTCACGCAGCAGTTCGGCTACAAGAGCGTGATGCAGGTGCCGCGCATCGACAAGATCGTCGTCAACATGGGCGTGGGCGAGGCGGTCGCGGACAAGAAGATCCTCGACAACGCCGTCTCCGACATGACCAAGATCGCCGGTCAGAAGCCGCTCGTCACCAAGGCGCGCAAGTCGGTCGCGACGTTCAAGATCCGCGAAGGCTATCCGATCGGCTGCAAGGTCACGCTGCGCGGCGCGCGCATGTACGAGTTTCTCGACCGCCTGGTGAACGTCGCGATGCCCCGTATCCGCGACTTCCGCGGCATCTCGGGCAAGGCTTTCGACGGCCGCGGCAACTACAACATGGGCGTGAAGGAACAGATCATTTTCCCGGAAATCGAGTACGACAAGATCGATGCGATCCGGGGCATGAATATCACTATCGCCACGACTGCGAAGTCGGACGCCGAAGCACGGGCGCTGCTCGCGGCATTCAAATTTCCGTTCAGGAACTGAGGGACCGATATGGCAAAGCTGGCCTTGATCAACCGGGAGCAGAAGCGTCGCGACGCGGTGAAGAAGTTCGCCACCAAGCGCGAAGAGCTGATGGCGATCGTGAACAATCAGAAGCTCGCCCCGGAAGAGCGCTACGAGGCGCGGTTGAAGCTGCAGAAGCTGCCGCGCAATGCCTCGCCTGTGCGGCTGCGCAACCGATGCAAGCTGACCGGTCGGCCCCGTGGCGTGTTCCGCAAATTCGGTCTGGCCCGCGGCAAGGTGCGCGACATCGCGATGCGCGGCGAGATCCCCGGCGTGATCAAAGCGAGCTGGTAAGCCTGGAAAGCAGGAGACGATTGCATGAGTATGAGTGACCCCATCTCCGACATGCTCACGCGCATACGTAATGCGCAGAAGTCGGAAAAACAGTCGGTGGCGATGCCCGCTTCCAAGCTCAAGGCGTCGATCGCCAAGGTGCTGAAGGACGAGGGGTATATCGAGGATTTCGCGGTGCGTCCGAACGAGGGCCGGCCGGAGCTCGAGATCAGCCTGAAGTATTACGCGGGCCGTCCCGTCATCGAGAAAATAGAGCGCATCAGCCGTCCGGGGCTGCGCGTGTACAAGCCGAGCCGTGAAGTGCCGAAGGTCATGAACGGCCTCGGCATCGCGATCGTCTCCACGTCGAAGGGCGTCATGACGGATCGCAAGGCGCGCGGCATGGGCGTCGGCGGCGAAGTGCTGTGCATCGTCGCGTAAGGAACGGGAGCTAAAGATATGTCCAGGATTGCAAAATACCCGGTGCCGCTGCCCGAGAAAGTGGAAGTCTCGCTGAAGACCGACGAGATCTCGGTGAAGGGCCCGCTCGGCACGCTGACCCAGCGCATTGCTGCGAACGTGAAGATCGAGAAAGTCGAGAACCGCCTCGAGATCAAGGTGAACGACGGCTCGCGGGAAGCGGATGCGATGTCCGGCACGCTGCGCGCCCTGGTTGCGAACATGGTGACGGGCGTGACGAAGGGCTTCGAGAAGAAGCTGCAGCTCGTCGGCGTGGGCTACCGCGCGCAGGCCCAGGGCGACAAGCTCAACCTGACGCTCGGTTTCTCGCACCCGGTCGTGCACCAGCTGCCGAAAGGCATCAAGGCCGAGACGCCGACGCAGACCGAGATACTGATCAAGGGCGTGGACAAGCAGCTCGTAGGGCAGGTCGCGGCCGAAGTGCGCCGTTACCGCAGCCCCGAGCCGTACAAGGGCAAGGGCGTGCGTTACGCCGATGAGCGCATCGTGCTCAAGGAAACCAAGAAGAAGTAGGTGGTGAGACATGAGTGACAAGTACGAGGCACGGATACGCAGGGCGCGCCAGACGCGCGTGAAGATCGCCCAGCTGAAGGCGGTGAGACTCTGCGTGCACCGCTCCAACAGCCATATTTATGCGCAGGTGATCGACGCGACGGGCGGCAAGGTGCTCGCGAGCGCCTCCACCGCCGAGAAGGCGGTGCGCCAGCCGAAGACGGTGAACAACGTCAAGGCAGCCGCGGAAGTCGGCAAGCGGATCGCCGAGAAGGCGAAGCAGCTCGGCATCGAGTCCGTCGCCTTCGATCGCTCGGGCTACAAATTCCACGGTCGCATCAAGGCGCTGGCTGAAGCGGCGCGCGAAGCCGGCCTCAAGTTCTAGACGGGAAACGTCATGGCAAAAATGCAAGCAGGCAAGATGCAGACCGGCGAAGAACGCAGCGACGGTTTGCGCGAGAAGATGGTCGCGATCAATCGCGTCACCAAGGTGGTGAAAGGCGGCCGCGTGCTCGGCTTTGCTGCGCTCACCGTCGTGGGCGACGGCGATGGCGGCATCGGCATGGGCAAGGGCAAGGCCCGCGAGGTGCCGGTCGCCGTTCAGAAAGCGATGGACGAGGCGCGCCGCAAGATGGTGAAGGTTCCGCTGCGCAACGGCACGTTGCAGCACACGGTCGTCGGCCGCCATGGCGCATCGCGCGTCTACATGCAGCCGGCGTCCGAGGGCACGGGCATCATCGCCGGCGGCCCGGTGCGCGCCGTGCTCGAGGTGATGGGTGTGACCAACATCCTCGCGAAGTGCCTGGGCTCCACCAACCCGTACAACGTGGTTCGCGCGACGATCAATGGCCTCACCGCGATGAACACGCCGGCCGGCATCGCTGCCAAGCGCGGCATGACGGTCGAGCAGATTTCGGAGTAACGCGATGGCCCAAGGCAAGACTATCAAGGTGACGCTGGTGAAAAGCGTGATCGGCACCAAGCCCGAGCATCGCGCCACGGTGCGCGGCCTGGGGCTGCGCCGGTTGAATCACACCGTGCAAGTGCAGGACACGCCGTCCAACCGCGGCATGATCAACGCGGTGTCGTATCTGCTGAAGTGCGAGGGATAGATAGATGCAGCTCAATAAGATCAAGCCGGCCTCCGGCGCGAAACACGCGAAGAAGCGCGTGGGCCGCGGCATCGGTTCCGGGCTCGGCAAGACTGCCGGCCGCGGACACAAGGGCCAGAAAGCGCGCTCCGGCGGCTTTCACAAAGTAGGCTTCGAGGGCGGCCAGATGCCGCTGCAGCGCCGGTTGCCGAAGCGCGGCTTCCGCTCGCTGACGCAGGACCGGACCGCCGAAGTGCGCCTGGACCAGTTGCAGAAGCTGGGTCTCGATACCGTGGATCTCGCCGCGCTGAAGCAGGCGGGCGTGGTTCCGCAGATTGCGCTGGGCGCGAAAGTGATTCTCGCCGGCGAGATCAAGCGCAAGGTGGCGTTGAAAGGCCTCGGAGTGACGAAGGGTGCGCGCGCCGCGATCGAAGCGGCCGGCGGCAGCTTCGAGCTGCCGGTCGAAGTGGTCCGCCCCAGGAAGCTTCCGAGCAAGAACGCAGCACAAGCAAAGGCAAAGTAAACCTTGGCCGTTAACGACTCACTGCTGGCCTCCGGGAAGATGGGCGATCTCAAGCGTCGCCTGCTGTTCCTGCTCGGGGCGTTGATCGTTTTCCGCATCGGCTCGTTCATCCCGGTGCCGGGCATCGACCAGGCGCAGCTCGCGGAGTTGTTCCGCTCGCAGCGCGGCGGCATCCTCGACATGTTCAACATGTTCTCGGGCGGCGCGCTGTCGCGGTTCTCCATGTTCGCGCTCGGCATCATGCCGTACATCTCCGCCTCGATCATCATGCAGCTCATGGCGGTCGTGTCGCCGACGCTGGAGAACCTGAAGAAGGAAGGCGAGGCCGGGCGTCGCAAGATCACGCAGTACACGCGCTACGGCACTGCCGGCCTCGCGATGTTCCAGGGCATGGGCATTGCCATCGCGCTCGAGTCGCAGGCGGGCCTCGTGCTCGAGCCGGGGCTCATGTTCCGCGTCACCGCCATGGTCACGCTGGTGACAGGAACGATGTTCCTGATGTGGCTCGGCGAGCAGATCACCGAGCGCGGCATCGGCAACGGCATTTCGCTCATCATTTTCGCGGGCATTGCCGCGGGCTTTCCGCACGCGATCGGCGGCACGCTCGAGCTCGCGCGCACGGGCGCATTCACGATCCCGGTGGTGCTGTTCATCTTCGCGCTGGTGGTGCTGGTCACGGCGTTCGTGTGCTTCGTCGAGCGCGGGCAGCGCAAGATCCTCGTGAACTACGCGAAGCGACAGGTCGGACGCAAGGTGTACGGCGGGCAGACCTCGCACCTGCCGCTCAAGCTCAACATGGCCGGGGTGATACCGCCCATCTTCGCTTCGAGCATCATATTGTTCCCGGCGACGCTGGTCGGGTGGTTCGGCTCCAACGAGCGGCTGTCGTGGCTCAAGGACATCGCCGCGACGCTGCATCCCGGACAGCCGATCTACACGCTGCTGTACGCGTCGGCCATCATTTTCTTCTGCTTCTTCTATACGGCGCTGGTCTTCAATCCGAAGGAGACGGCGGACAACCTGAAGAAGAGCGGCGCTTTCGTTCCCGGCATACGCCCCGGCGACCAGACCGCGCGCTACATCGAGAAGATCATGATGCGGCTCACGCTCACCGGCTCGATCTACGTGACGCTGGTGTGCCTGCTGCCGGAGTTCCTGATCGTGTGGAAGAACGTGCCGTTCTACTTCGGCGGCACCAGCCTGCTGATCATCGTCGTGGTGACGATGGACTTCATGGCTCAGGTGCAGGCGTACGTGATGTCGCACCAGTATGAGAGCCTGCTCAAGAAAGCGAATTTCAAGGGTGGCATGTTTCCGTCACGGTAATGGCGAAAGAAGAAACCATACAAATGCAGGGCGAGATCGTGGAGACCTTGCCCAATGCGACATTCAGGGTGAAGCTCGAAAACGGGCACATAGTGCTGGGGCACATTTCGGGAAAGATGCGGATGCACTACATCCGGATCCTGCCGGGCGACAAGGTGACGGTGGAATTGACGCCGTATGACCTTACCCGCGGACGAATCGTGTTCCGGGCGAAATAGGGCAGGCGGCACAGGCGGTTGAACCAACCGCGAAACGTAAGTGTCCTCTAGTGTCCCGCCGGGCTAGGGACTGCAGGCGAGAAAGGAAGCGAGATTATGAAAGTGCTGGCATCGGTGAAGAAGATCTGCCGCAACTGCAAGGTGATCAAGCGCAAGGGCGTCGTGCGGGTGATCTGCAGCAAGGACCCGCGGCACAAACAGCGGCAGGGCTGATTTTCTGTTGAGAATTAGCGCTTTAGACGATAAAATTTCCGGTTTTCCGTTTTTGGGGTAACACATGGCCAGGATAGGTGGCGTAAACATCCCGAATCATCAGCATGCACAGATCGCGTTGACCGCGATCTACGGCATAGGACGCAGCCGCGCGCGCGCCATTTGCGCTGCAGCGGGCGTGGGATACACCACGAAGATGAAAGACTTGTCCGACAGCGAAATGGACAAGCTGCGCGAGCAGGTCGCGAGGTACACCACCGAAGGTGACCTGCGCCGCGAGACCTCCATGAACATCAAGCGGCTCATGGATCTCGGAACGTGGCGCGGGAAGCGGCATCGCGCAGGGTTGCCGGTGCGCGGACAGCGCACGCGCACCAACGCGCGCACCCGCAAGGGACCGCGCAAGGCCGCAGTGAAGATCCTCAAAGGCACGACAGCGTAAAGGTAGCCACACCATGGCGAAAGCAAGCACCCGGGTGCGCAAGAAGGTCAAGAAGAACGTCGCGGAAGGCATCGCGCACGTTCACGCTTCTTTCAACAACACCATCATCACCATCACCGACCGCCAGGGCAACGCGTTGTCGTGGGCGACTTCGGGCAGCAACGGCTTCAAGGGCTCGCGCAAGAGCACGCCGTTCGCCGCGCAGGTGGCCGCCGAGCAGGCCGGCCGTCTTGCCCAGGAATCGGGCGTGAAGAACATCGAAGTGCGCATCAAGGGACCCGGCCCCGGCCGCGAGTCCGCTGTGCGCGCCTTGAACGCCGTCGGTTTCAAGATCACCAGCATTTCGGATGTGACTCCGGTGCCGCACAACGGCTGCCGTCCTCCGAAAAAGCGCCGTATTTAAAGAAGGAGATTGCCACGTGGCAAGGAATCTCGACGCGAAGTGCCGTCAGTGCCGGAGGGAAGGCGAGAAGCTCTTCCTGAAGGGCGAGAAGTGCTTCACCGACAAGTGCGCCATCGAGCGCCGCAATTACCCGCCCGGCCAGCACGGCCAGAAGAACACGCGTCTTTCGGGCTACGGCGTGCAGTTGCGCGAAAAGCAGAAAGTGCGCCGCATCTACGGCATACTCGAGCGCCAGTTCCGCAAGTTCTACAAGGACGCCGCTCAGAGCAAGGGCGTGACCGGTGAGGCGCTGCTGCAGGCGCTCGAAGGCCGGCTCGACTCCGTCGCGTACCGCATGGGCTTCGGTGCCTCGCGCACCGAGGCGCGGCAGGTCGTGCGTCACAACGGCATCCTGGTGAACGGCAAGCGCGTGAACATCCCGTCCTTCCAGTGCCGCCCCGGCGACGTCGTCGAGGTCGCGCAGCCCGCGAAAGAGCAGCTTCGCATCAAGGGCGCCGTCGAAGCAGCCGAATCGCGCGGTTTCCCCGAGTGGATCGAAGTCGATACCAAGGGTTTGAAGGGCACTTTCAAGGCGCGGCCGCAGCGTTCCGAGCTGCCGTCCACCATCAACGAGTCGCTCGTGGTCGAGCTGTACTCGAAGTAATCGTCGAGAGGTACCGATACTATGGCAAGCAGCGCCTTTCTGAAGCCTCGCATCATCGATGTTCAAAACATTTCGCCGTTCCACGCGAAGCTGACGATGGAACCGTTCGAGCGCGGCTATGGCCATACGCTCGGCAATGCACTGCGCCGCACGCTGCTGTCGTCGATGCCCGGTTATGCCGCGACCGAAGTGAAGATCGCCGGCGTGCTGCACGAGTACTCGACCATCGACGGCGTGCAGGAAGACGTCGTGGACATTCTGCTGAACCTCAAAGGCATGGTGTTCCGCATGCACAATCGCGACGAGGCGACGCTCAATCTCAAGAAGTCGGGCGAAGGCCTGGTGACGGCCGGCGACATCGAGCCGATGCACGATGTCGAGATCATCAATCCCGACCACGTGATCGCGCACCTCGCGCCCGGCGGCAAGCTCGACATGCAGATCAAGATCGAGCAGGGCCGCGGCTACATCGCAGCGACGACCCGCAAGACGGCCGACGAAGGCCGCTCGGTGGGCAGCATCATGCTGGACGCATCGTTCAGCCCGGTGCGCCGCGTGAGCTACGCCGTGGAGTCTGCCCGCGTCGAGCAGCGTACCGACCTCGACAAGCTGGTGATGGACATCGAGACCAATGGCGCCATCGAGCCGGAAGAAGCGGTGCGTTACGCCGCGCGCATCCTGGTCGAACAGCTGTCGGTGTTCGCGGATCTCAAGGGCATGGCCCCGCAGATGGAAGAGCGCAAGGCCACGCAGATCGATCCGATCCTGCTGCGTCCGGTCGACGACCTCGAGCTCACGGTGCGTTCGGCCAACTGCCTCAAGGCCGAGAACATCTATTACATCGGCGACCTGATCCAGCGCACCGAAACCGAGCTGCTGAAGACGCCGAACCTGGGCCGCAAGTCGCTCAACGAGATCAAGGAAGTGCTCGCCTCGCGCGGTCTTACGCTCGGGATGAAATTAGAGAACTGGCCGCCGGTCGGTCTCGAAAAAGTCTAAAGAAAGCGGTGGGCGCCTGGCGCGCCCATCACTGATTAAGGGAAAGAATCATGCGTCACCGTCACGGCTTACGTAAGCTGAACCGCACCAGCAGCCATCGCCTGGCCATGCTGCGCAACATGACGAACTCGCTGCTCAAGCACGAGATCATCAAGACCACGCTGCCGAAGGCGAAAGAGCTTAGGCGCGTCGTCGAGCCCATCATCACGCTGGGCAAGGCGCCTTCGCTCGCTAACCGCCGCCTCGCATTCGATCGCCTGCGCGACCGCGACATCGTGGTCAAGCTGTTCGACGAGCTGGGTCCGCGTTACGCGACCCGCAATGGCGGCTACCTCCGTATCCTCAAGTTCGGCTTCCGCAAGGGCGACAACGCCCCGATGGCACTGGTCGAGCTGATGGACCGTCCCGAAGTGTCCGAGGCGCCCAAAGCCGAAACCGGCGCGAAAGCGAAGCGCAAGAAGGAAGCGCCCGCCGAAGCAGCGGCCTGATCGGCACTCCGCGGCAGTATGAAGCCGGCCCCAGGGCCGGCTTTTTTATTGCTACAGCCCCTGCGTGCGGCCGCGTCGGCCGTTCTCACGCAGGAGCAGCATGTCCGAAACCGGCAAGTCATCCCGCTACGAGCGTTTGCGCGCGTTCGTACGGCAACTGGGCCCCGGCCTCATTACCGGCGCCGCCGACGACGATCCCAGCGGCATCGCAACGTACTCTCAGGCGGGCGCGCAATTCGGCTACGGCATGCTGTGGTCCACGTTGTTCACGCTGCCGCTCATGGCCGGCATACAGCTCGTCGCGGCGCGCATCGGCTGTGTCACGGGGCGCGGCGTCGCGGCCAATATTCGCCAGCATTACCCTCCGGCGCTGCTGTACACGCTGGTGATGGCATTGCTGATCGCGAACACCATCAACATCGGCGCAGACATAGGCGCGATGGCCGAGGCGCTCAAGCTCGTCGCAGGCGGGCCGGCGCACCTGTATTCGCTGCTGTTCGGGGCGGTGTGCGTGCTGCTGCAGGTGTTCACGCCCTATCCGCGCTATGCGCCGCTGCTCAAGTGGTCCACGCTCGCGCTTTTTGCGTACGTTGCCACGCTGTTCGTCGTGGACGTGCCCTGGGCGGAAGTCGGGCGACGGATATTCGCTCCCGGCGTCGAGCTCAGCGACGACTACCTGCTTGCTCTCGTCGCCGTGCTGGGCACCACGATCAGCCCCTACCTGTTCTTCTGGCAGGCGTCGCAGGAGGTGGAAGATCAGCAGGCGAACGGACATCCGGCGCCGCTCATCAGGAAGCCGCGCCGCGCGGTGAAAGAGCTGGGGCGCATCGAGATCGATACCTACGTCGGGATGGGCTTTTCGAACTTCATCGCGTTCTGCATCATGCTGACCTCGGCGATTGCGCTTCATGCCAACGGCGTGACCGACATTCGCAGCGCGGCCGATGCCGCGAACGCGTTGCGTCCGGTTGCCGGCGATCTCGCGTTCCTTCTGTTCAGCTTCGGCATCATAGGCACGGGCATGCTCGCGATCCCCGTGCTCGCGGGCTCTGCGGCGTACGCGGTGGCCGAAGCATTCCGCTGGCCGCGCGGGCTCGCGCGCCTGCCGCTCGATGCGCCGGGCTTTTACGGCATCATCGTCGCGGCGACGCTCATCGGCATCGCCATCGATTTTTCGCACATCGATCCGTTCAAGGCGCTGATCTGGGCGGCGGTGATCAACGGCATCGTCGCCGTGCCGGTGATGGTGGTCATGATGCGGCTTGCGGCACGCCGGGACGTGATGGGCCAGTTCGCCATCTCGCGCCGGCTGGCGTTCACCGGGTGGACCAGCACCTGCGTCATGGCGCTCGCCGTCGGTGCGCTGCTGGTGTCCTTCGTCTAGCGTCGCGTTGCGCAGGCTGCGGCAGTGTATAGAATGGCCGCATGCTGAACGAGCTGGAACTCACCGGACGCACGCGCACCCACGTCGTTCAGCGCGACGAGCTGGGCGCCGCGCTGCATGCCTCGGCACTCGATGCGTATCTTGCCATGCGTGCCGACGCGGCCAGGGAAGGCTTCGACATCGCCATCGCCAGCGCCTTCAGGGATTTCGGCGCGCAGCAGCGCATCTGGGACCTGAAGTACCGCGGCGAGCGGGCGCTGTACGACGCTCAGGGGAAGCCGCGCGACTACGCACAGCTCGACGAAGTGCAGCTTGTCGAGGCTATCCTGTGCTGGAGCGCGCTTCCCGGCGCGAGCCGCCATCACTGGGGCACGGAGATCGACGTGTACGACCGCGCCGCCGTGCCGGAAGGTTATCGCGTGCGCCTGCTGCCTGAGGAAGCGGCGCCGGGCGGCGTCTTTCACCGGCTGCACGAGTGGCTCGACGAGCACATGGCGACCTACGGCTTCTTCCGGCCTTATGCGACCTACCGCGGCGGCGTGCTGCCGGAAGCCTGGCATTTGAGCTACGCAGCGGTGTCGGTGGATGCGACGCGCTCGCTCACGACGGACGTACTGGAGCGCACCGTGCGCGAGAGCACGATGCTCGGCAAGGAGCATGTGCTTGCCCGCCTCGCCGAGATACACGCGCGCTACGTGGCGAGCGTGGACGAGCCGCTCTCAGCATAGCCGCCCCGCAGTCATGGCCATCGTGCTCTTCACGGACTTCGGCGCCGACCTGTACGTCGGACAGGTGAAGGCCGTGCTGGCGGATCACGCGCCCGCTGTCCCGATCATCGATCTGATGCACGACGCACCGGCGTTCGATGTCGTGGCAAGCGCCCATCTGCTCGCGGCATGCGCGCCGCGGTTTGCACCAGGCACCGTATTCCTCGCTGTGGTGGACCCGGGCGTCGGCACCCGCCGCGACGCCATCGTCATGGAGTGCGATGGCCGCTTGCTGGTCGGCCCGGACAACGGGCTGCTTTCCGTGTGCGCGGCGCGCTCGGTCGCTGCCCGGTGCTGGTCCATTGCGTGGCGGCCGAAGAGTCTGTCGAGCTCGTTTCATGGGCGCGATCTCTTCGCGCCGATTGCCGGGCTCATTGCCGCCGGTCGATGGCCGCAAGCGCGTCTTGTTCCCAAGGGACAGCCCGACGTTCGCCTCGGCACCGAAGATGCATGCGCCCTCATCTACATCGACCGCTACGGCAACGCCTGCACCGGCGTGCGCGCGATCGGCGTGCCGCGCGAGGCGCTGGTGTGCGTGAAGTCGGCAACGCTGCGTCACGCACTGGTGTTCGGCGCTGCGCGCGACGGGGAGGCGTTCTGGTACGAGAACAGCCTCGGCCTGGTCGAGATCGCGGCGAACCGCGCGAGCGCCGCGGCGCTGCTCGGATTGCGCGTCGGCGAGGCAATCAGGATAGAGACGGTGCATGACGGCGCAAACGATATACACGATAGGCCACGGTAACCGGAGCTCTACGGAGCTCGACGAGATATTGCGCGACGCCGGCGTGCGCCACCTCGTGGATGTCAGGGCGCATCCCGGCTCGCGCCGCCATCCGCAGTTCTCGCGCTCTGCGCTGGAAACGCATCTGCCGGCGACGGGCGTGCGTTACACCTGGTGGGGCGAGGCCCTCGGCGGGCGGCGCAAGCCGCGGCGCGATTCGCGGCATGTCGCGTGGCGCAACGACAGCTTTCGCGCGTACGCTGATCACATGGAGTCGCCGGAATTCGTCGCAGCGATCGACCATCTCGTCCGCGCCGCGGCGGCGGAGACGCTGGCTTTCATGTGCGCGGAACGGCTGCCGTGGCAATGCCATCGATACCTCATCTCCGATTTTCTGGTCGCGCACGGTCACCCCGTGATGCACCTCATGTCGCCGGGCGGCATGCGGCCGCACACGCTGAACGACATGGCGCGCGTCGAAGGAGGCGTCCTGGTATACGACCGCACGGCGCAGCTCGATCTCGGGCTTGGCGCTTGATGTGAGGTGTGCGCTGCTGCCCGCGCTATTCATATCCTTAGCGGCAGACGGACCGTGAATTCGCTGCCTTTGCCCACGCCTTCGCTGCGCACCTGCACCGAACCCTCGTGCAATGTCGCGAGCTGTTTCACCAGCGACAGCCCGATGCCGAGCCCGCCCTGCGAACGCGTCAGCGTGTTCTCCGCTTGCGTGAAAAGATCGAAGATTCGCGGCTGCATGTCCTGCGCGATGCCGACGCCGTTATCCTGGATCTTCACGACCGCTTCCTCGCCCTCGACAAAAGCCTTGAGGTTGAGCTGACCGTCTTCGGGCGTGTACTTCACCGCATTGCCCAGGAGATTCACGAACACCTGCTGCAGGCGGTCCCGGTCGCCGTGCACCGGTATGGGCGCGCCCAACAGGCTTACGGTGAGTTTGTGCCGCCGAGCCTCGAGCGCCGGGCGCACGCTCTCGACGGCGCGCCCGAGCACGTCGCGCAGGTCGAGCGGCTCCGTGTTGAGCTGCACTTTGCCGGAGCTGATGCGCGTCACGTCGAGCAGGTCGTCCACCAGCCGCCGGATGAATTCGACCTGGCGCTCGATCAGCTTGACGGGATACTGCAGGCCCGGGCTTTCCGGGCTCGACATGCGGATGAGCTGCAGGGCGTTGACGAGCGGGGCGAGCGGGTTGCGCAGCTCGTGGGAAAGCGTGGACAGGAAGATGTTCCTGTGCTGATCGGCCTGCTCCAGCGCGGTTACCTGGTTGCGCAGCGTCTCGAGCTGCTCTTTCTGGTCGGTCCGGTCGCGCAGGATCTTGCCGTACGCGATGACTTTTTCGTTCCCGTCCTGTATCGGAGTCACGGCGCCGGCCGCCCAGAAGCGCGACCCGTCTGCGCGCATCATCCACAGGTCGTCTTCCGCCATGCCGTCCTTGCACGCCGTATCGAGCTCGTAGTCAGGCATGCCGCGGCGCACGTCCTCGGGAGTGAAGAGCCGCGACAGCGGCTGGCCGACGATCTCGTCGCGCACGTACCCGAAAACATGCTCGGCACCCTTGCCCCACCATGCGATGCGGCCCTCGCTGTCGATCAGGATGATGGCTTGCTCGATCGTCTGCTCGGCGAGCATCCGCAGAAGTCGCTCGACGTCCACGCTGTCCCTCGGCGTTTGATGTGCTGCGGCGTACGGCGCCGCTGCGCCTGCTCATGCAAATAGCAGGCCGCGCAGCGTCCATGTGCCGGACGATGCGCCGGATGCGAAGGACGTTTCCGGTATAGTTGCGCCTTCGTAAAGCCGCCGCTCGCCCCGTTCAGCAGATGGAAAAACAATATCGCAACGTGTTCGTTCTTTCCGGCTGCCAGGCCACGCTGCAGACGACGGGAACAACGATGATCGCAGTGACCGGCCTTGCCGGCGCGCTCATCGCGTCGAATCCCGCTTTCGCCACCGTGCCGCTCACGTGTTACGTGGTGGGCGCTGCACTGACGACCATTCCTGCCTCGCTGCTGATGCGGACGATAGGGCGCCGCCCGGGTTTCCAGGTCGGCACGCTGCTGGGCATCACGGGCGCGGCGATATGCAGCCTCGCGGTCTATCTGGCGAGCTTCTGGCTGCTGTGCGGCGGAATGGTCGTGATGGGCATGTACACGTCGTTCGGCAAGTACTATCGCTTCGCCGCGGCGGACGTCGCGAGCGTCGAGTTTCGCGCGAAGGCGATCTCTCTCACGCTTGCGGGCGGCATCGTCGGCGGCATATTCGGGCCGGAGATGGCGAAGCGCACCAAGGACCTGTTTGCCGATCACCCGTATTTCGGCTCGTACCTGTCGCTCGGTTTCGTGTGCCTGTTCGCGACGGTGCTGCTCGCGCGCCTCGATATTCCTCGACTCCCCGAGCACGAGCGCAGGGAATCGGGACGGCCGCTTTCCCGGATCATGCGCCAGCCCGTGTTCATCGTCGCCGCGCTCGCATCGGCGCTGTCCTACGGCATCATGAATCTGTTCATGACTTCCACGCCGCTCGCGATGCGCGCGCACGACCACCATTTCAACGACGCTGCCCTGGTGCTCGAGTGGCATGTCATAGGCATGTACGGGCCTTCGTTTTTCACCGGCTGGCTGATCAACCGGCTGGGCGTGCTCAACGTGATCTTCAGCGGCATTGCGCTGCTGTTCCTGTCGATCGTCGCAGCGCTCTCCGGCACGCAATTCCTCCACTTCTGGGCTTCGCTGTTCCTGCTCGGCGTGGGTTGGAACTTCATGTATGTCGGCGGCTCGGCGCTGCTCACGGAATGCTACACGCCGGCCGAGCGCGCGAAGACGCAGGCGGCGAACGATTTCCTCGTCTTCTGCACTATGGCGATATCGTCGGCGTCGTCCGGCCTGCTGATGAGCAAGAGCGGCTGGCACGCCGTCAACTACGGCTCGATACCTTTCCTGGTGCTCGCGGCTGCCGCCACGTCGTGGCTCGTGTGGCAGCGCAGGCTCGCCGCGACGCCGGCGTGACGCCGGATCACATGATCAGGATGACGCGGTAATCGTTGACGTTGGTGCGCGTGGGCCCGGTCACCACGAGGTCGCCCACGGCCTCGAAGAAGGTATAGCCGTCGTTGTCGGCGAGCAGGCGCTCGGCATCGTGTCCCGCCGACGCGGCGCGGCTCACCGCATCCGGCGTCAGCACCGCACCCGCATTGTTCTCGGTGCCGTCGATGCCGTCGGTATCGCAGGCGAGCGCCCAGGCGTCGCTCGCACCGGCGAGCTCGACGGCGAGCGCGAGCAGAAATTCCGCGCAGCGCCCGCCGCGTCCATGACCGCGCACCGTGACCGTGCATTCGCCGCCCGAGATGAGAGCGACCGGCCGTTGCCACGGCTCGCCATGCTGCATGACCTCGCGCGCGAGCGCCGCATAGACCTTCGCGACCTCGCGCGCTTCTCCCGTGACGGAATCGCCCAGTATGGCGCCGCGTATGCCGTGCGCCGCGAAGAACTTCTCCGCGGCTTTCAGAGACTGCTGTGCCGTGGCGATGACGCGGTTCTCCACGCGCTCGAAGATTCGATCGCCCGGCTTGGGCGTTTCCGGGATCTCGCCGCGCACGCCGCGCTGCAGGTGTGCCATGACTGCGGCCGGCGCCTCGACACCGTAGCTCGTCAGTATGTCGAGCGCATCCTGGTAGGTGGTCGGGTCCGGCGCGCATGGTCCGGATGCGATGTGCGTCGGATCATCGCCGGTGACGTCGGAAATGACGAGGGCGACCACGCGCGCCTTCGTCGCAGCGGCAAGCCGCCCGCCCTGGATGATCGACAGGTGCTTGCGCACGGTGTTCATCTGCTGGATGGGCGCGCCGCAACGGAGCAGCTCGCGCGTCGTCGCCTTGAGGTCCGCCATGCTCACTTCGGCGACCGGCAACGACAGCAGGCTCGAGCCGCCGCCCGATACCAGCACCAGCAGCAGATCGTCGCGCCCGAGCGCTTTCGCGCGCTTCAGTATTCCGGCAGCCGCCTGCTCGCCGGCTTCGTCCGGCACCGGATGGCCGGCCTCGATGACCTTGATGCGATTGGTGAGCAGGCCGTGCCGGTAGCGGGTGATGACGACGCCGTCGAGCGGGGCGGACGCCGGCCAGTGCTGCTCGACGGCAAGCGCCATCGACGCGGCCGCCTTGCCCGCACCGACGACCAGCGTGCGTCCCTTTGGCGGCTCCGGCAGGTGCGCCGGGACGATGTGGAGCGGATCTGCAGCCGCCACTGCCGCGTGGAAGCTGCCGAGCAGGAGTTCGCGTGGAGACATTGGATTCAAATTCGTGAGTAATGATGCGTGAATGGTGAATGGTCTGTTGTGCCGCTGTCCAGGCTCCGGTGTTTCCAATCACTACTCATCATTTCGCCCTTCACGCCTTTTGCAGCAGCGCGCTGCGCAGATAGTGCCCGGTGTGGCTCGCCTTGTTCGCGGCGATGTCCTCCGGCGTGCCGGCGGCAACCACTTGCCCGCCGCCGTCGCCGCCTTCCGGCCCCATGTCGATGATCCAGTCCGCGGTCTTGATGACATCGAGGTTGTGCTCGATGACGACGATCGTGTTGCCGTGATCGCGCAGGCGATGGAGCACGCGCAGCAGCAGGTCGATGTCGTGAAAATGCAGGCCCGTCGTCGGCTCGTCGAGTATGTACAGCGTGCGGCCGGTATCGCGCTTGGAGAGCTCCAGCGCGAGCTTCACCCGCTGCGCCTCGCCGCCCGACAGCGTGGTCGCGCTCTGTCCGAGGGTCACGTAGCCGAGGCCGACGTCGAGCAGCGTCTGCAGCTTGCGCGAGATCATCGGCACGGCGTTGAAGAACACGGCGGCGTGCTCTACGGTCATTTGCAGCACGTCATGAATGCTCTTGCCCTTATACTGGATCTCGAGCGTCTCGCGGTTGTAGCGCTTGCCGTGGCAGACCTCGCACGGCACGTAAATGTCCGGCAGAAAGTGCATCTCGACGCGCAGCACGCCGTCGCCCTGGCACGCTTCGCAGCGACCGCCTTTCACGTTGAACGAGAAGCGGCCTGCGCCGTAACCGCGCTCGCGCGCCGCCGGCACGCCGGCGAACAGCTCCCGTATCGGCGTGAACAGGCCGGTGTAAGTCGCGGGATTCGAGCGTGGCGTGCGGCCGATCGGGCTCTGATCGACGTTCACCACCTTGTCGAAGAACTCGAGACCTTCGAGCGCGTCGTGCGACGCCGGCTCCGCGGTGCTGCCGTAAAGATGCCGTGCGACGGCGTTGTACACGGTATCGTTGATGAGCGTGGACTTGCCCGAGCCCGACACGCCGGTCACGCAGACGAACAGGCCCACGGGTATGCCGACGGCGACGTTCTTGAGATTGTTGCCGCGCGCGCCTTTCACCATGAGCTCGCGCTTCGCGTTCGGCCGGTGGCGCAGGGCGGGCACCTCGATGCGCCGCCGTCCTGCGAGATATTGCCCGGTGAGCGAATCGGGCTGCGCCATGATGTCCTGGGCGCTGCCCTGCGCGATGACGCTGCCGCCGTGCTCGCCGGCGCCCAGACCCATATCGACGACGTGATCGGCCGACATGATGGCGTCCTGGTCGTGCTCGACGACGATGACGGAGTTGCCGATGTCACGCAGGCGCTTGAGCGTATCGAGCAGGCGGCTGTTGTCGCGCTGGTGCAGCCCGATCGACGGCTCGTCGAGCACGTACATTACGCCGGTGAGCCCCGAGCCGATCTGGCTTGCGAGCCGTATGCGCTGCGCTTCGCCGCCGGACAGCGTATCGGCGGAGCGGTCGAGCGACAGGTAGTCCAGGCCGACGTTGTTGAGGAACTGCAGCCGGTTCACGATCTCGCGCACGATTTTTTCTGCGATGGCCTGCTTCACGCCGGTGAGCTGCATGCCGTCGAAGAAGCGGACAGCGTCGGCGAGCGGCAGAGCGCTCACTTCGTAAATCGCCTTGCCTGCCACAGTGACGTGGCGCGCTTCGCGGCGCAAACGCGTGCCCTGGCACTCGGGACAGGGCTGGCTGTTGAGGTATTTCGCCAGCTCTTCCTTGACGACGATGGAGTCGGTCTCGCGGTAGCGCCGCTCGAGGTTGGGGATCACGCCTTCGAACGTATGCTCGCGCGCCTGCTTCTGTCCCCGCTCGCCGATATAGAGGAAGCGGATCTTGTCGCGCCCCGAGCCGTGCAGCACCGCGTTCTGCACGGCTTCCGGCAGGTCCTGATAGGGCTTCTCGATGTCGAAACCGTAGTGACTCGCCAGGCACTGCAGCATCTGGAAGTAGAACTGGTTGCGCCGGTCCCAGCCTTTGATCGCGCCTGACGCCAGCGAAAGATCCGGAAACGCCACCACGCGCTTCGGATCGAAGAAGCTGATCGTGCCCAGGCCGTCGCAGCGCGGGCAGGCGCCCATCGGGTTGTTGAAGGAGAAGATGCGCGGCTCGAGCTCGGGCAGCGAATAGCTGCACACCGGGCAGGCAAAGCGCGCGGAGAACAGATGTTCGCGGCCGCTGTCCATCTCGACGGCGAGCGCTCGCCCATCGGCATGGCGCAGCGCCGTTTCGAACGATTCTGCCAGGCGCTGCTTGGCATCGGGACGCACCTTGAGCCTGTCCACCACGACTTCGACGGTGTGCTTCAGGTTCTTCTTGAGCTTGGGCACGTCGTCGATCTCGTGCACCTGGCCGTCGATGCGCAGCCGCACGAAGCCCTGCGCGCGCAGCTCGTCGAGCAGATCGGCCTGCTCGCCTTTGCGGCCGACGACCAGCGGGGCGAGCACCATGAGCCGCGTGTCGTCCGGAAGCTGCAGCACGTGATCGACCATCTGCGACACGCTCTGCGCCGTGAGCACGATGCCATGGTCCGGGCAGTGCGGCTCGCCGATGCGCGCATACAGCAGCCGCAGGTAATCGTGGATTTCGGTGACGGTGCCGACCGTGGAGCGTGGATTGTGGCTCGTCGCTTTCTGCTCGATCGAGATGGCGGGGGACAGTCCTTCGATGAGGTCTACGTCCGGCTTTTCCATCAGCTGGAGGAACTGCCGGGCGTAGGCCGAGAGCGACTCGACGTAGCGCCGCTGCCCTTCCGCGTAGAGCGTGTCGAACGCGAGCGACGACTTGCCGGATCCCGACAGCCCGGTGATGACCACCAGCCGGTTGCGCGGCAGGTCGAGGCTGATGTTCTTGAGGTTGTGCGTACGCGCGCCGCGAATGCGGATGCTGTCGCTCGCGCGCAACGGATCGGCGCCGACGCCAGGCAAAGGAACGAGCTGGCCTTTCGTATGGGGAGAGCGTGCTGACACTGCAGGCCTGATCAAATGGAAACCTGTTAATATACCGCACTCAGCTGTCGTTTCACTATCCGCTTCAACCCCCTATGACCGAGTCCGGCCGGATGAGCCCGATGGAGCTGCGCGCGAGCATGAGCCTCGCCGCGATCTTCGGCCTGCGCCTGTTCGGCATGTTCATCATCCTGCCGGTGTTCGTGATCTACGCCGAGCACCTGGAGGGCGGCCGGGATATGGCGCTCGTCGGCATTGCCATGGGCGCGTACGGCCTCACGCAGGCCATCCTGCAGATACCGTTCGGCTGGTGGTCGGACCGCTATGGGCGCAAGCCGGTGATCTATGCGGGGCTCGCAATGTTCGCGCTCGGCAGCTTCGTCGCCGCCTGGGCTTCCTCGGTGCACATGGTGATCGTGGGACGCATACTCCAGGGCGCGGGCGCCATATCCGGCGCCGTGATCGCCATGGTGGCCGATCTCACCCGGGAACAGCATCGCACCAAGGCGATGGCGCTGATCGGCAGCACCATAGGCGTTGCATTTGCGTTGTCGCTCGTCGTCAGTCCCGTGCTGAATCGCCTCATCGGAGTGCCGGGAATTTTCGCGCTCACCGGACTGCTCGCGCTCGGCGCTGTGCTGGTGGTATGGCGCGTGGTGCCCGATCCCACCGGGCCGGGCACGCCGGCGCGCGGTACGGTCGCGGAATTCAAGTCGCTACTGGCCGATGGACAGCTGCTGCGCCTGAACTACGGCATCTTTGCGCTGCATGCGCTGCTGATGGCGATGTTCATCGCGCTGCCGCTCTCGCTGCGCGATGCGGGGCTGCCTGTCGCGCAGCACTGGCACGTGTACCTGCCGGTGATGCTACTTTCGTTCGTTCTGATGATGCCGGCGGTGATGCGCACCGGCAAGGGCGCGCAGTTGAAGCGCTACTTCGTGTTTGCGGTTGCGCTGGTGCTGCTGGCGCAGGTGCTGCTGTACGTGCTGCCCGCGCACTTGTGGCCGCTTGCGCTCGTGCTGCTCGTGTTCTTCACCGCGTTCAACGTGCTGGAGGCGATGCTGCCTTCGCTCATCAGCCGTATGGCGCCGCCGCAGTCCAAAGGCGCCGCGCTCGGCATCTACAGCAGCGTGCAATTCCTCGGCACGTTCGTGGGATCTGCGGCCGGCGGGTATGCATACGGCCATTGGGGTGCCCATGGCGTCACGCTGCTGTGCGGCGCGCTCGCAGCGGTGTGGCTCGTCGTGGCGTCGGGAATGAAAGTGCCGGATCGCGGTGCGCCGGCGAGGGTGCAGGCCGCGGCCACCTGGCGGTGAATACGGCGTGCGGCGCCCGGTAGACAGCGGCAACGCGCGCGACGACAATGTAGCTCATTTTTGCAGCGGGGAAACCACATGGCTTCGGTCAACAAGGTGATACTCATCGGCAACCTCGGGGCGGACCCGGAGACGCGTTATTTGCCGAGCGGCGACGCGGTGACCAACATCCGCATCGCGACGACCGAGAACTGGAAGGACAAGAGCGGCGAAAAACAGGAGCACACCGAGTGGCATCGGGTGTCGTTCTTCGGCAAGACGGCCGAGATCGCCGCGGAGTACCTGAAGAAGGGCTCGCCGGTGTACGTCGAGGGCCGCATCCGCACGCGCAAGTGGCAGGACAAGGAAGGCCAGGATCGCTACTCGACCGAAATCGTCGCCGACCGTATGCAGCTCCTCGGCGGTCGCGGTGGAAGCGGCGGCGGTGGCGGCAGCGAGCCTATGGGACGCGAGCCAGCTCCGAGCGCGCCCGGTGCGAAAGCGCCCAAGTCCGGCGGCGGTGCTTTCGATGAAATGGACGACGACATACCGTTCTAGGCCTGATCGGCCGGGCGGCGTCCGCTGCCCGGCCACCGTGTTTTCCAGCCAGTTGAAACTCCCGTAGCATCGAGCGTGCGGGCCGCGGGCGCGGCGCTTGCACAGGAACGGCGTTTGTCCTACCGGCGCCTGCCCGCATGTCCCGAATCGCCTGCTCCAATCCGTCGCCTGGCGAGCTTTTCCTCCGGTGACGGCAATGGAGCCTCTCGCCCTGCCGAATTACCATGCGATCGCGGTGATGGCGCTCACCGTGCTCGCGCTCTACCTCTTCTCGCGCGAAAACCTGTCCATAGAAAGCTCCAGCGTGCTCGTGCTGGCGCTGCTCGCGCTCGGGTTCGTGCTGTTTCCCTACGAGGCCAGGCGCGGCAGGCTGGAGCCGGAAGCCTTCTTTCTCGGCTTCGGCAACGAGTCGCTGATCGCGATCTGCGCGCTCATGATGGCGAGCGAAGGTCTGGTACGTACCGGTGCGCTGACGCCGATCGGACGCTGGTCGGCGCGCATCTGGCAGTTGAGCCCGTCTGCGGCAATGCTCGGCATACTCGTGGTCACGACGATCATCAGCGCGTTCATGAACAACACGCCGCAGGTGGTCGTCATGATCCCGATCCTGATCAGCGTCGCTTTGAGGTCGGGGACGTCGCCGTCGAAACTGCTGATGCCGATGACGTTCTCGGCGCAGATCGGCGGCATGCTGACCCCGATAGGCACCGGTCTCAACCTGCTCATCATCGGCAGCGCGGCGCAGATGGGTGCGCATCGCTTCGGCATGTTCGACTTTCTCGTGCCCGGACTCATTGTCGCCACGGTGGGCGTCCTGTACCTGTGGCTGGCGGCGCCGAGGCTGCTGCCGGACCGGGAGACGCAGTTCCAGGACACATCGCCGCGCGTGTTCAACGCGGTCCTTCACGTCGCAGCGGACAGCTATGCCAACGGACGCAGCATCGCAGACGTGCTGCAGAAGGTCACCGGAGAAATGACGATCATCCGGATACAGCGGGGCGACAACCTCACGCTCGCGAAACTGCCGAGCTCGGTGCTGCGCGAAGGCGACCGGCTGTTCGTCAGCGACAAGCCCGAGAAGCTCAAGGAATTCGAGGAGGTGCTCGGGCTCACGCTGTACGACGCGAAGGGCGAGGCGCGTGTCACCGACGATCATCCGCTCGCCGCGGAGAACCAGCAGCTCGCCGAGATCGTCGTCACCGAAGGCTCGCCGCTCGCGCGCCGCACGCTCAATCAGGCCGGTTTCAAGTACAGCTACGAGCTCGTGCCGCTCGCGCTGCACCGGGGCCGGCGCCACGGGCAGCCGGGTACCGAGCTCGGCGACGAAATGCTGCGCGTGGGGGACGTGCTGCTCGTGCAGGGCGCGGCGGCGGAGATCGCGCGATTGAAGGCGGGCGGCGAACTGCTCGTGCTTGACGCGACCACTGACCTGCCGCACACCGCCAAGGCGCCGCTCGCCGTAGCGATCATGGCGGCGGCAGTCGCGCTCGCGTCGCTGAAGATCCTTCCGATCGCCGTAAGCGCGCTCGCCGCCGTCGTGCTGATGGTGCTCACCGGCTGCATGAGGTGGCGCGACGCCACCAATGCGCTCGACGCGGGCATGATCTTTCTCACCGTCGCGAGCCTTGCGCTCAGCACGGCGCTGGTGCAGACCGGCGGCGCGCAGTTTCTCGCGCAGGGCTTCGTGCACGCGAGCTGGAATCTCGCGCCGGTGTGGCTGCTCTCCGGCATGGTGCTGATGATGGCGATTTTCGCCAACGTGATTTCCAACACTGCTGCCGCCGTGATCGGCACGCCCATCGCGGTCAACATCGCGCATCTGCTCAATGTGCCGCCCGAGCCTTTCGTGCTCGCGGTGCTGTTCGGCGCCAACATGGGCTTCTGCACGCCGATGGCGGACAACTGCAACCTGCTGGTATTCAGCGCAGGCGGTTACCAGTTCCGCGATTTCCCCAGGGTCGGCGTGCCGCTCGCGCTGCTGCTGTGGGCCACCGTGTCGGTGGTGCTGCCGCTGTTCTATCCGCTGCGGTAACGGCTCAGGGCTGCGTGTAGCGCGCGCGCAGGCAGGCGACGGCCGCCGATGCCGTACGGCTCGCGGGACTGTCGGCGCGACTCGTCAATATGATGGGCACCGCGGCGCCCGCGACGACTCCGGCGGCAAGCGCATTCGCGAGATACACGAGCGCCTTGTAGAGAATGTTGCCCGCTTCGATGCCGGGCACCACGAGAATATCGACATCGCCCGACACCGGCGACTCGATGCCTTTGATCCGTGCTGCAGCGGCAGATATCGCATTGTCGAACGCAAGAGGGCCGTGCAGTATGGCGCCGGAAATCTCGCCGCGGGCCGCCATTTCGGTAAGCGCGGCCGCATCCTGCGTGGAGGGTATCGCCGCGTTCACCGTTTCGACCGCGGAGAGCAGCGCGACCTTGGGCACGTCGATGCCCAGCGCGCGCGCGATATCGATCGCGTTGCGCACGATGTCGGCTTTCACCGCGAGAGAAGGTGCGATGTTGATTGCCGCATCGGTGACCAGCAAAGGACGGTCGTGCGTCGGCAGGTCCATGACGAAGACATGGCTGATGCGCCGGCCGGTGCGCAGGCCCGCGCCTCGCGCGATCACCACGCTCATGAGCTCGTCCGTGTGAAGGCTGCCTTTCATCAGCACGGCGACGCGATGGTCGTGCGCGAGCTGTGCGGCGTGCCGCGCGGCGTCGACCGGCCGCTCGACGTCGTCGATGGTGCAGCCTGCAAGATCCCGGGCTTCGCGCTCGGCGATGGCGCGTATGCTCGCTTCAGGTCCTATCAGCACCGGGTCGATGAGGCCGGCGTCGCGCGCTTCCAGTGCGCCGGCCAGGGCGTCGCGCGAACACGGATACACCACCGCCGTCGGCAGTGCACCGGCCGCGCGCGCCTGCTCGATCCACGTGGCGCAGCGCCCATAGCGCGAGGCGTTGCTCTCCGCTTCTTGCGTCATGCGCGGTCGGAGTACTGCGTGAAGGCTTGCAGCGTCAGCGCGCCAAGTCCGAACAGCAGCGCGGCAAGCAGAACCAGGCCGCCGAGGTAGGGGATCTGGCGCAGCAGCCAGAAGGCGAGAAGAGCGATTGCCAGCGCAGCGACCCGCCACGCCTTGCCGGGCTGCTGTTTCCCCGCGAAATCGAGCAGCCGCTCGCCGACGAAGAACGCCGTCATGAGGTACGCAGCGAGCAGCGCGACTGCATACAGCGCGGCCACGACCAGCGCGAGCGGTATGCCCACGATGGTGATGACGAGGAGCAGGATCATGGGCGGGGCGCTGAACAGCATGGCCGCTCCCAGTCCGAGGCTTTTCAGCGGCTCGCGCTCGAGCGTGCGCGCTGCGTTGACGGTGTAGCGCGGAAACACCGCATAGAGCAGGACGCCGGCTGCGAGCAATCCGAACAGCAGCAGCGGCCGCGCGGCCGCCAGGCCCGGAATCTCGAACCTGGGCCTGGGCATCTGGAACACACCCGCCTCGCGCACGACTTTGCCGCCGATCTGCGCGTCCGGATGGATCACGATGTCCTGCGGACTGGAGTAGGTCACGTTGCCGTGTATGCGCGCGCTGGAGGTGAGCTCTATGCGCTCGCCCGAGAGAACGACCGGCCCCTGCAGATCGCCCGCTATGGTGATTGTCCTGCCGTATGCTTTCACTTCGCCGCGCAGCTTGCCGTCGATCGCCACCTCGTTGCCCGCAAACCACGCGCGTCCGCCGAGATCGGCGTCGCGCGCGACGTGGACGCTGGCGCCGGCCGCGAGCGTCTCGCCCTTCACCGTGCTCGCGAGCGTGATGATGCCGCCCGCGGCCCGAAGGTCGTCGCCTATCGGTCCGCGAACGTCGACCGATCCGGCCGCGACGACGGCATCGCCGCTTACGCCGCCGTCGAGCGACAGCCGCCCCGCGGCAGCGACCAGGTCAGCGTCCGCGCGCTGCTCGACCTTGACGTCGGGACCGGCCAGGTAGAGGTTCTCGGCGCCGGCGGCGGAAATAGACGCGCAGGCGAGGCCCAGGGCGCACGCAAAACGGCGTACGACGCCGCTGTACCGCAGCAGGAGCGCAATGATATCCATGGCAGGGCGTGATTTTGCCCCGTCGGGCGGCGGAGCGCCATGGCAGCGTGCTTGTATTTTGGCCGCCTGTCCCCACATCGGCTACATAGCCCGTAAGAGGCTAAGGTATAATCATTTTTTTGCGCCTGGGGTGTCACATGCCGATCTATGAATACCGGTGCGGAGCGTGCGGATTCCAGAAGGAATACCTGCAGCGCATGAGCGACGCGCCGCTGACCGATTGCCCTGAATGCGGCAAGTCGGAATTCAACAAGATGGTCACGGCGGCCGGATTCCATTTGAAGGGCAACGGCTGGTACGTCACCGACTTCAAGAACAAGGGCGGCAAGCCGGAGAAAGCGCAGGACAAGCCGGCGGAGAGCAAGAGCGAAGCATCGAAGGCCGAGCCCGCTTGCGGCACCGGCGCCTGCCCGGCCTGCAACTGACGCGCGGCGACTGCAGCTCCTGATGCACATCCCGGGCGCTCGAAGCGCCCGGCCATCTTTTTCTGCCGGGCTGCAGCGATGGCCGCGGCTGTCATTCAAACCATCCAATGTCCCTGAAAACTCCCATACGGCGCTATTTCATCACCGGCCTGCTGATCTGGATTCCGGTCGTGATCACCGTGTGGGTGCTCAATCTGCTGGTGAGCACGATGGACCAGACGCTGCTGCTCCTGCCGCAGGGCGCGCAGACCGAGCGCTGGCTCGGCTTCCATCTGCCCGGCGTGGGCGCGTTGCTCACGCTGCTGGTCGTTTTCCTCACCGGCGTGTTCGCCGCAAACATCATAGGGCAGCGCCTGGTGGCGTTCTGGGAGCGCGCGTTCATGCGCATACCGGTCGTCAATTCGATATACACCGGCGTGAAGCAGGTGAGCGACACGCTGCTCTCGCCGACCGGACAGGCGTTTCGCAAGGCGTTGCTGGTGCAATGGCCGCACGACGGCATGTGGACGATCGCGTTTCTCACCGGCAAGCCGGGCGGCGATGTGGTGAATCATCTGACTGGAGACTACGTGAGCGTGTACGTGCCGACGACTCCGAATCCCACGGGCGGATACTTCGTCATGCTCCCGCGCAGCGCGACGATAGAGCTCGACATGACGGTGGACGAGGCGCTGAAGTACATCATTTCCATGGGGGTGGTTGCGCCGTCGGCGAACCGCAAGGCGGATTTGCTGCGCTTGCGGCAGGACGCGCGGCCCAAGGACCCCGCAGACGCGCCGGCAACGCGTCCGTAACGACCGGTGACACTGCCGCAATTTCATCAACGTTCCGAAGACAACAACATGCGTAGTCAATACTGCGGCCTGGTGAGCCGTGCCCAACTCGGTCAGAACGTCACCCTGTATGGCTGGGTGCACCGCCGCCGCGATCATGGCGGCGTCATCTTCATCGACCTGCGCGACCGCGAAGGCCTCGTGCAGATCGTATGCGATCCGGACAACCCTGCGACGTTCTCCACGGCTGATACGCTGCGCAACGAGTTCGTCGTCCGGGCCGTGGGCCGCGTGCGCGAGCGTCCCGCCGGAACGGTGAACCCGAACCTGGTGAGCGGCGAGATCGAGGTCCTCGCGCAGGAGCTCGAGATCCTCAATCCGTCTCTCGTGCCGCCGTTCCTCATGGACGACGATCACCTCTCCGAGAACGTGCGTCTCGAGTACCGCTTCCTCGATCTGCGACGTCCGCAGATGCAGCGCAACCTGAGGCTGCGCTACAAGACCGCGCTCGCGGTGCGGCAGTTTCTCGACCGGCACGGCTTCATCGACATCGAGACGCCGATGCTCACGCGCTCGACGCCGGAAGGCGCGCGGGACTATCTCGTGCCTTCGCGGGTCCATCCGGGCGAGTTCTTCGCGTTGCCGCAGTCGCCGCAGCTGTTCAAGCAGCTGCTGATGATTTCGGGCTTCGATCGCTATTATCAGATCGTCAAATGCTTCCGCGACGAAGACCTGCGCGCGGACCGTCAACCCGAGTTCACGCAGATCGATATCGAGACCTCGTTCCTCACGCAGCAGGAAATCACGGCGCTGATGGAACAGCTGATCTGCGAAGTGTTCCGCGAGGCCGCGGGCATCGAGCTGCCGCAGCCTTTCCCGCGCATGCCGTACGACGAGGCGATGGCGCTGTACGGCTCGGACAAGCCCGACCTGCGCGTGCCGCTCAAGCTTACCGAGCTTACCGACGTCATGAAGGACGTCGAGTTCAAGGTGTTCCGCGAAGCGGCCGGCCTGAAGGACGGGCGCGTTGCGGCACTCGCGATCCCGAACGGCGGGGAGCTTTCGCGCAAGGAGATCGACGATTACACCGAGTTCGTGAAGATCTACGGCGCGAAGGGTCTCGCATACATCAAGGTCAACGATGCGTCGGCGGGCATCGCGGGCCTGCAGTCGCCTATCCTCAAGTTCCTGCCGGAGCCCATCGTCAAGACGATCATGGAGCGCACCGGTGCGCAGACCGGCAGCCTCATCTTCTTCGGCGCCGATCGCGCCAAGGTGGTGAACGAAGCCCTCGGCGCTTTGCGCGTGAAGATCGGCCACGAGCGCGGCCTCGCAGAAGCCGGCTGGCGTCCGCTGTGGGTGCTCGATTTTCCGATGTTCGAGTGGGACGACGAGGATCAGCGCTGGGTGGCGATGCATCATCCGTTCACGTCGCCTGCCAAGGGGCACGAGGACCTGCTGGAGAGCAACCCCGGCGCTGCGCGCGCGATCGCGCACGACATGGTGCTCAACGGCTGGGAGATCGGCGGAGGCTCGGTGCGTATCCATCGACAGGACGTGCAGTCGAAGGTGTTCGCTGCGCTCAAGATCAGCCCGGAAGAAGCGGAAGCGAAGTTCGGCTTCCTGCTGCAGGCGCTGCAGTACGGCGCGCCGCCGCACGGCGGCATCGCCTTCGGTCTCGACCGCATCGTGACCCTCATGACGGGCGCGGAATCGATACGCGACGTCATTGCTTTCCCGAAAACGCAGCGGGCGCAGTGCCTGCTCACGCACGCGCCCAACACCGTGGACGAGAAGCAGTTGCGCGAGCTCCATATCCGGCTGCGCCAGCCGGAGGTCAAGAAGCAGTAACCGCGCGGGCCGCATGTTCGTGAGGCGGTGCACCTGGACGATGTGGGGCGCGCTGTGCGCCCTCGTCGCCGTGCTGCTGGCTGGCGGCGTTTCCGCGGCACACGCAGCGGCCGGCGACCTTGCTGCAGCGCGCCTGCCCGACGAGGCGCGTGACGTGCTGAAGCGCCTCGAGCGCGGCGGGCCGTATCGTTACGACAGGGATGGCGCGGTATTCGGCAATTACGAGCGGGCGCTGCCGCCGCGCGATCGCGGCTACTACCGCGAGTACACCGTCGATACCCCGGGCCTTCGACATCGCGGAGCGCGTCGTCTCGTCATCGGATGTCATCGCGGCAGCGGAGTGGACCTTCCCGCGAGCAGCGCGACTTTCGCCGGGTTTCGCGATTGCGCCGGGCCGGCGGAGGTCTACTACACCGAAGACCACTACCGGAGCTTCACGCGAGTCGTGCCATGACGTCACGTACACCGCACAGCAACGACAGCGGCGTTTATGCCGCTCCGGCAGACACATCCGCATGGCGCGCCGCGCACTTCGGCGAGGATGACGTGTGGCGCGCGCTCGATCTCTCCACGGCACGCGACAAGGCGGATTTGCTCCGCGGCCTCGCGCGCGCGCTCGACTTCGCATCCGATTTCGGTCACAACTGGGACGCGCTCGCCGACGCGCTGCAGGATCTTTCCTGGCTGCAGTCGTCCCGCATTGCCCTGGAGCTGACGGGCGGCGAGGCGTTTCAGCGTAACGCGCCCGAGGCCTGGCGCACCGCGCTTGAGATTTTTCGCGACGCCGCCACATACTGGTCGTCGCGTCGCAAAACTTTGCTCGTGCTGGTGCACGGCGCGAGCCACCTGCCGGCGCTGCGGGCGTGACGTTGCCGCGCTACAAGACGCCGGTATCCGTTCTGGTCGTGATGTACACGCCGGCGCTGGAGGTGTTGCTGCTCGAGCGCGCGGACCGGCCGGGATTCTGGCAGTCGGTGACCGGCAGCCAGGATGCGGACGAAACGCTGCGCGAGACGGCGGTGCGCGAGGTTGCGGAAGAAACGGGCGTCGACGCGGGAGCGTACGACCTGCGCGACTGGGGAAAGCAGAACCGCTACGAGATTTATCCCCACTGGCGTCATCGTTATGCGCCGGGCGTCACCCACAATACGGAGCACGTGTTCGGCCTGGAACTCCCGGCGCCGCTGCCTGTCCGTCTGGCCCCGCGCGAACATCTCGCGTACGTGTGGCTGCCTTGGGATGCAGCGGCGGAGCGCGCGTTCTCGTGGAGCAACGTCGAGGCAATACGGGAGTTGCCCGAACGGGTGCGGGGGCGCGCGGCGCGGTGATCGCGTTTTGCATTGCGCGAGCGAGTTTCTCGCCGGCGTCGAGAACTGATCTCGATCAAGAGATGCCGCTGGTACGGCGTGGAATTTTCAACGTATTGTGGTATGGTGCGGAACTTCCGCTGGCGTAGGCAGTCGAGGGTACGATGCAAGAAATGACTATTCAGTTCGATCGCTACAAGCCGCTGGCCGATGAGGCCTGCCAGGAGCGCATCGTCGCTGCGAAGCGCGCGCTCGGTGACCGTGCCGTCATACTCGGTCACCACTATCAGCGCGCCGATGTCTACAAGCATGCCGACCTCACCGGCGATTCGTTGAAGCTCTCCAAGCTCGCCGCGCAGACCGACGCCGAGCACCTCGTGTTCTGCGGCGTGCACTTCATGGCGGAAGTGGCCGACATCCTTTCCAAGCCTCACCAGCAGGCCGTGCTGCCCGATCTGAACGCGGGATGCTCGATGGCCGACATGGCGAACCTGCCGAAGGTCGAGCGCGCGTGGCGCGAGATCGCGGAAGTGATCGATCCGGACCAGGCCATTACGCCGATCACGTACATCAATTCGGCCGCGGACCTCAAGGCGTTCTGCGGCGAGCATGGCGGCATCGTGTGCACTTCGAGCAACGCGCGCCAGGTGCTGCAGTGGGCGTTCAACCGCCGCGAAAAAGTCCTGTTTTTCCCCGATCAGCATCTCGGACGCTGGACCGGCTACCTCATGGGCATACCGCCTGCAGAAATGCCGGTATGGGATCCCGACGAGCCGATGGGCGGCCTCACCGCGCAGCAGATCAAGATGGCCAAAGTGTTCCTGTGGAAAGGGCACTGCTCCGTGCACCAGATGTTCCAGCCCCAGCATATCCTGCGCTGGCGCCAGCACAATCCGAGCGGCATGGTGATCAGCCACCCGGAATGCAACTTCGAGGTCTGCAAGCTTTCGGATTACGTGGGCTCGACAGATTTCATCATCAGGACGATTGCGACGAGCGCGCCCGGCACCCGCTGGCTGGTCGGCACCGAGTTGAACCTCGTGAACCGCATCGCCGAGGAATACAAGAGCCAGGGCAAGGTCGTGCAATTCATGGCGCCGACCGTATGCATGTGCTCGACGATGGCGCGTATCGATCCGCAGCATCTCGCGTGGACGCTGGAAAATCTCGTGGCCGGCAAGGTGGTGAACCGGATCCGGGTGCCGGCGCGCGAGGCCGAACTGGCGCGCATCGCGCTCGACCGCATGCTTGCGGTTTCCTGACGCCCGCGCTGCTATCGGATCACCCCGCGTGATCAGCGTCCGCGCCCAGCGTGCAGTACCGCGGCGCGGCAGCGTGCGGAGCCCGTGGTGAGCGCGGCCGGCAAGCACGCCGAGCGCGTGCGCACGCTGAACGTCGCGACGTACAACATCCACAAGGGACTGTCGATGTTCAATCGCCGGCTCGTGATACACGAGCTGCGCGAGAAGTTGCGGGTGCTGAATGCCGACGTCGTGTTTCTGCAGGAGGTTCTCGGCACGCATTCGCGACATGCGCGGCGTCACGGCGAGTGGCCGGTCGAGCCGCAGTACGAGTTCCTGGCCGATTCGGTCTGGCGCGATTACGCGTACGGGCGCAATGCGGTGTATGACGCCGGTCATCACGGCAACGCGATACTGTCGCGGTATGTCATAGAGCGCTGGGACAACCAGGACATATCCGCGCACCGCTTCGAGAGCCGCGGGCTGCTGCATTGCGAGATCGCCGTGCCGGGATGGGATGCGACGCTGCACTGCGTGTGCGTGCATCTTGCACTCACCTCGCGCAGCCGCAGCCGCCAGCTGGAGCGCCTGCGCCAGCGCCTCGAGCGCCTCGTGCCGGCCAAGGCGCCGCTGATCGTGGCGGGCGACTTCAATGACTGGCGTTACCGCGCAGCGCACGAGCTTGCGCATCCGTTGGGGCTGCACGAAGTGTTCGAGCTGGTGCAAGGGCAGGCGGCGCGCAGCTTTCCGGCAGCCTTGCCGATATTCAGGCTGGACCGCATTTACGTGCGCGGTTTTCGCGTGTTCCGCACGCACGTGCACCACGGCCCTGCATGGGCGCGCATCTCCGATCATGCGGCGCTTACCACGACGCTCGGCAGGCTTTGAGCGCGCGAGTCGGAGTGCCATTGCTGCGCCGGCCGACGCGGGTTTACACTCGGGAGCGGCTGTGCAGCGGCGAGCGCATCGCGTCTACTGTTGCAGAACAAGCGCGAGGGAGCCGCATTCAGGTGCTGTGATCTTCCGCAGTCTTCCGCGCACCCCGCTCGCGACGCAGCGCTGCCTGACGGCGCAACACCGACATAGACGATGAGACGATCCGGATCGCTACCCCCGCACCCGCAACGCGCGAAGTGGAGCCGCAGGGAGTGGCGCGTGCTGCCGCTGCTGCTTCCCTACCTGTGGGAATACAAGGGGCGCGTGGTGTTCGCCCTCGCTTTTCTGGTCATCGCCAAGATTGCGAACGTCGGCGTCCCGCTGGTGCTGAAGCAGGTGATCGACGCGCTCGATCCGCGGCAGGCGGTGCTTGCGCTGCCACTCGCGCTGCTGGTTGCGTACGGCCTGTTGCGCATGTCGACCACGCTGTTCGCAGAGCTGCGCGACATCGTGTTCGTGCGCGTGACGCAGCGCGCCATCCGCCGCATCGCGCTCACCGTGTTCCGTCATCTGCACAGCCTGTCGCTGCGCTTCCATCTCGAGCGGCAGACCGGCGGCGTGTCCCGGGACATCGAGCGCGGCACGCGCGGCGTGTCGACGATGCTGTCGTACATGCTGTTCTCGATCATCCCGGTCGTTCTCGAGTTCGCGCTGGTTGCAGCGGTGCTGTTTGCGAAGTTCGACTGGCGTTTCGTCGCCGTTACCTTTGCTGCGGTCGCGGTCTATATCACCTTCACCGTGCTCGTCACGGAATGGCGGATGGAAATCCGCCGTACGGCGAACGAGCTCGACTCGCGCGCCAACACACGGGCCATCGACAGCCTGCTCAACTACGAGACGGTGAAGTACTTCAACAACGAGGAATACGAAGCCCGGCGCTACGACGACAACCTGCAAAGCTACGAGGCGGCCGCCGTGAAGAACGAGGCGTCGCTCGGGATACTGAACATCGGGCAGAGCGTCATCATTGCCGCGGCGGTCACGATGCTCATGATTCTCGCGGCGCAAGGCGTCATCACGCGCGAGCTCACGCTGGGCGACCTGGTGCTGATCAACGGCCTTCTGATACAGCTCTACATCCCGCTCAATTTCCTCGGCATGGTGTACCGCGAGATCAAGCAGGCGCTGATGGACATGGACCGCATGTTCCGCCTGCTCGAGGAAAACCGCGAAGTGCAGGATCGCCCGGGCGCGGTCGGCCTGCCGCGCGGCGGCGCTTCGGTAACCTTCGAAAATGTGCATTTCAGCTACGACGTGCGCCGGCCGATATTGCACGGCATCAGCTTCGATATCCCGGCAGGCGCAAGAGTGGCTGTCGTCGGCGCGAGCGGGGCAGGCAAGTCGACGCTCGCGCGGCTGCTGTACCGCTTCTACGACGTCGCGGCCGGGGCGGTGCGCATCAACGGCATCGACATTCGCGATCTGAAGCAGACGAGCCTGCGCGGCGCCATTGCCATCGTGCCCCAGGACACCGTGCTGTTCAACGACACGATTTACTACAACATCCATTACGGCCGGCCGGAAGCGCCGCACGAAGAGGTGATCGAGGCCGCGAAGGCCGCGCACATTCACGACTTCATCGCGAGCCTTCCCGAAGGTTACGGCGCGCGCGTCGGCGAGCGCGGGCTGAAGCTCTCCGGAGGCGAGAAGCAGCGAGTCGCGATCGCTCGCGCGCTGCTCAAGCAGCCGCAGATCCTGATTTTCGACGAAGCGACTTCCGCGCTGGACTCGAAGTCCGAGAAGGCGATACAGGCGGAGCTCGACCGCATTGCGCGCGGGCATACAACGCTGATGATCGCTCACCGTCTGTCCACCATCATGAATGCCGACCAGATACTCGTGATGGACCGCGGCCGCATCATCGAGCGCGGCACTCACAACGAGCTGCTTGCGAGCGGTGGCAGCTATGCCCAGATGTGGCGGCTGCAGCAGCAGGAGGACGAGCGGCGCGAAGCGCGGTCGCCTGCGGTGCTAGCCGTCGGCGGCAAATGAGGCAGCGGCGTCGTTCGCCGCGCGCAGGCGCCGGGGGCGGAACACGATACGCACTACGGTGCCGTTGCCGTTAACGCCCGGTCCGAGCGTCACCTCGGCCCCGTGGTGCTGGGCAATCTCCCTGACGATCGCGAGCCCGAGACCGCAGCCTTCCACGCCGGTCCCCAGCACCCGGTAGAAGCGTTCGAAGACGCGCGAGCGGTCCGCTTCCGGTACGCCCGGGCCATCGTCTTCCACGGTAATCGCGGGATCGCCCTCCTGCAGCTCGACGCGTACGCTGACCTGGCCCTCGGGGCTGGTGTAGCGCACCGCATTGTCGAGCACGTTGTTGAGCATCTCGCGCAATTGGAACGCATCGCCTTCGATGTGCACCGGCCGTCCCGGTTCCTCGAATCCCAGGTCGATGCGGCGCGCCAGCGCGCGCGGCACCCACTCGCTCGCCGCCTCGCGCGCGAGCGCGACGAGGTCGATACGCTCGGCGGCAGGCACGCGTCCGCTGGCGGGCTCCGCGCGCGCGAGGGAGAGCAGTTGATTCACGAGGCGCGTCGTCCGTTCGGTGGCGCTGCGGAGCTGCGTGAGCGTCGCCTGCGCCTCACCGGACGGCGCCTGGCGCAGCGCGAGCTCCGTCTGGGTCTTCAAGCCCGCGATCGGCGTGCGCAGCTGGTGTGCGGCATCGGCAATGAAACGCTGTTGCGACGAGAGCGCCTCGCTGAGCCGCTGCAGCAGCTCGTTCATGGCATGGATGAGCGGGCGCACCTCGAGCGGCATGTCCCCTTCCGGCAAAGGCGACAGGTCGCGATGCGAGCGGCTGCCGACTTCGTCGCGCAGCGTGGAGAGCGGCGCGAGGGCGCGGCCGACGACATGCGACACCAGCAGTCCGGCGAGCACGATGAGCAGCATCTGCGGCAGCACCATGCCGAGCAATATCTGGCGCGCGAACTCGTTGCGCGCGGCCCGGTTCTCCGCCACCTGCACCATCACCAGCCCGCGTTCTTTTCCGCGCTCTATGGGGAGCTGCAGCGCGACGATGCGCACCGGACGGCCCCGATACTGCTGGTCGTAGTAATTGATGCGTCCGGAAAGCGGATCGGGAGGCGGCGGCAGATCCGGCTCCCCGGTGACGAATTCGTTTTCCGGTCCGGTCACGAGGTAGTACACGCGCCCGGATTCACGCGTCTGGAGCATCTGCACCGCGATTTCAGGCAGATCGACGTACACCCTGTCGTTCAGTACTTTCACCTGTCGTCCGATGTCGAGGGCGGATTCCAGAAGCGCGCGATCGTACGCGAGATTCACGAAACGGTTGGCGATGTCGTAGTCGATGACGGAGCTGATGAGCCACAGGGACAGCAGCGGCGCGCTCAGCCACCACAGCAGCTTGCGCCGCAGCGTCGTGTCCGGGGCCCGGAATGAAAAGCGCATCATTACCGTTGCCGCGCCGCCGTAAAGCGAGGGACATCGGCCGACGTCGGCTTATTCATCGGGTTTCTCCAGCAGGTACCCCAGGCCGCGTATGGTGCGGATGCTCACGCCGGCTGTCTCGAGCTTCTTGCGCAGGCGGTGTACGTAGACCTCGATCGCATTCGGCCCTACTTCTTCTTCCCAGCCGTACAGCTGCTCGGCGAGCTGCTCCTTGGCGACGACGCGTCCGCTGCGCATCATCAGCACCTCGAGCACGCCCAGCTCGCGCGCCGACAGGTCGAGCGGGACGCCGGCGAGCGTGGCCCTTCGACCCGCGACGTCGACGGTGAGCGCGCCATGCGTAAGAAGCGCGCTGCTGCCGGACTGACCGCGCCGGATCAGCGCGCGCACCCGCGCCTCGAGCTCGGGCAGATCGAACGGCTTGGTGAGGTAATCGTCGGCTCCGAGATCCAGCCCGCGCACCCGGTCTTCCAGGGCATCGCGCGCCGTGAGGATCAGCACGGGCACCTTCGCGCCGCGCCGACGCAGGCGCCGCAGCACCTCGTAGCCGTCGATTTTCGGCAGCCCGAGGTCGAGTATCACCAGGTCGTAAGGCTGGGCGGCAAGCACGTGATCGGCTTCTGTGCCGCTGTTCGCGGAATCGACTGCGTAGTCATTGGCGCGCAGCGAGCGCGTAAGGCCGTCGGCAAGCACGGGGTCGTCTTCTACGATCAATATGCGCATGGCGAGCTCGACCGATAGTAACGTGAACCTGCGAAAGCGAGCCGCATGCGAAGCGGGTCACGGTACCTTTGGTCGTGTGTAAGGTTCATGTAAGTAACGGTTGTTACTGTGCGTCCCATACCCGTAGCAAATATGAAGGCTGCGGATTTGCAGTGAGTTCGGTCTTTCCTCCTCGGAGGCCTGGCAGTTGCAATTGCCTGTGCTGAGCGGGTGATTGCATGGCCTCTTTAAGCTCCGCCGGGACAACCCACACTGTCCCGAGCGGAGTTTTTTTTGCCCCATATCAGCCCGTATCGTGGGCGGAGCCTTCCCGGGGTAGTTAAAATCTCCTTGAAAAGACCATTGTAACCCGGTATTTTTGGAAAACAATTTTACCTGCCGGCCGTACCGGCGCGCGATGAGGGGAGTGATTCTGAACAGACTGCTACTTGCCATGGCGCTCACGTGCGTCCTGGCGATGCCCGCTTGGGCCGCTCGCGGCCACGCCCGTGCGCACGCGCCGGACACGACGACCGAGGTCGCCGCGGCGCATTTGAACCTGAAATCGTCCTCCGTGCTCGTGCTGGACCAGAAAGACGGGCGGGCGCTCTACGGGAAGAACACCGAAGCGGTGGTGCCCATCGCCTCCATCACCAAGCTCATGACGGCGATGGTGGTCCTGGACGCCGAGCTGCCACTCGAAGACCACATTACCATCGGCGATGCCGATGTCGATGAGCTCAAGCACACGCGTTCGCGTCTCAAGGTCGGCACGACGCTTCGCAGGGATGAGATGCTGAGAGTGGCGCTGATGGCCTCGGAGAATCGCGCCGCCGCGTCGCTCGGGCGCAACTATCCCGGCGGCATACGCGCGTTCGTCGCGGCCATGAATCAAAAGGCGGTGGAGCTTGGCATGTGGCACAGCCGCTTCGTGGACAGCACCGGCCTGTCGAGCGACAACGTCTCCACGGCAAGCGATCTCGCAAAAATGGTGCAGGCAGCCTACGGCTATTCGCACATACGTGAATATACGACGGGGACCTCTTACGCGGTGCTGGGTCCCAATGGCCGCCGCATCGAATACCGCAATTCCAACGGCCTCGTGAAGAGCTCGCAGTGGCGCATAGGTCTTTCCAAGACCGGCTACATTTCCGAGGCCGGCCGCTGCCTCGTGATGCTTGCCTGGATCGCGACCAAGCCGGTGGTCATCGTCCTGCTGGATTCCTGGGGCACGCAGACCCGCATAGGCGACGCCAACCGCATCAAGAAGTGGATCGAGAGCCAGCTCGCGCATCAACCGCCGGGCTGATCCGGCTCTCATCTGGTCACCACGAGCAGGCCCGATAACTGCGAGGGGCAGTTGCACATGACATCCCGGGCCTGCAGCTTTCACGATCTGCAACCCACCACCTCGAGCCTGCGCGAGGATGTGCTGCGCGGTCTTGCCCGGTCGCCCAAGGCATTGCCGCCGAAGTACTTCTACGATGCGCGCGGCAGCGCTCTGTTCGAGCGCATCTGCACTCTCCCCGAGTACTATCCGACGCGCACCGAGATGGACATCATGCGCGCCTCGGTTCATGACATGGCACTGCGCCTCGGCCCGCGGTGCGCGCTGATCGAATACGGGAGCGGGTCAGGGCTCAAGACGCGTGTGCTGCTCGAAGCGCTGAAGCCGGTCGCCTACCTTCCCATCGACATCTCCGCCGATCAGCTCAAGGCTGCCGCCGGCGAGGTCGCACGCGAATTTCCGGATATCGAGGTGGTGGCCGTATGCGCCGACTATTCCGAGCCCCTCGATATCGCGGCGCTGAAGCACGTCTCCGCTGCGCGTCGTGCCGTGTACTTCTCCGGTTCGACGATCGGCAATTTCACGCCTGAAGAAGCACACGTCTTCCTCGATCGAGCCCGCGCGCTTGTCGGACACGCCGGTGCGATGCTCGTCGGCGTGGATCTGCAGAAGCAGCCGGCGTTGCTGCACGCCGCGTACAACGACGCGCAGGGCGTTACCGCGGAATTCAATCTCAATTTTCTGAGGCGCCTGAATCGGGAACTGGGCGCCGACTTCGACATGGCCGCGTGGTCGCATCGCGCCTTCTACGATGAAAAGCTCGGCCGCATCGAGATGCATCTAGTGAGCGCGCGTGCGCAGCGAGTGACCATTGGCGGACAGCATTTCCATTTTCGCGCAGGCGAAACGATTCACACCGAGAACTCCTACAAGTACACCGTGGAAGGGTTCCAGGCGCTTGCCTCGAGCGCTGGATTCTCGCCGGAGATGTACTGGACCGACCCGAACCGGCATTTCTGCGTCCATTATCTCGTCGCGCGTTGAGTGCGCATCACGCACCCGCTGCGCGAGTTCGCCATGGTGCGGACTTCCACGGAGGGGTCACTCGCGCGGGTGGTAACATCGGGCGAACCCTTCGCTCGCTCCGATGATTCATTTCATTCTGCTGCTGATCGTCATGAACCACGCTGCCTTCGCGGGCAGCCGCGTCGGGGTGTCGCTCTTTGCGCTGGAGCTCGGCGCCGATCAGCTCACTGTCGGCGTCATGATGGCGCTCTACGCCATCTTTCCCATGCTGCTCGGCGTCTACAGCGGCAAGTTGTGCGACCGGCTGGGCCCGCGCCTGCCCATGCTGATAGGAACGCTCGGCGTCGGCGTGGCGCTGGTGATGCCGCTCGCATTTCCGGGACTGCATTCGCTGTATTTTGCGTCGCTGCTGCTCGGCTCGTCGTTTCACTTCTTCTTCGTGCCGGTGCAGGGCACCGCGGGCGGCATCGGCGGCCCGGAGCACAGGGCGCGCAACTTCGCCATCGTGAGCATGGGCTTCTCAGCCGCGAGTTTCGCGGGGCCGATGATAGCCGGCTTCGCGATCGACAATATCGGGCACCGCCTGACATTCGGCGTGCTCGCCTTCCTCACCGTGGCGCCGCTCGTGCTTATCTGGTCGCGGCCCGACATGCTGCCGAAGGCCGTCCCCTCGTCACGGACGGGCGAAGAGCAGCATCGCACGCGCGATCTCTGGCGCATACCGCGCTTGCGCGACACGTTCATCGCGAGCGGTTTCATCTCGGCCGGCTGGGATCTCTTCCAGTTCTATTTTCCGGTCTACGGCCACAGCATCGGGTTGTCGGCATCAGCGATCGGCACGGTGCTCGGCGTGTTCGCGCTCGCGACATTCGCGATCCGCACGGTGCTGCCGGCGATGGTGAAACGACTGACGGAAGTCGAGATCCTCGCGCTCGCGATCCTGATTGCAGCCGTGGCGTTCGCGCTGTTTCCGTTCTTCCGGAATCCGTACGCGCTGGGCGTGGTGGCGTTCGTGCTCGGCCTCGGACTGGGCTGCGGCCAGCCGATGTCGATGTCGCTGATTTACGCGATGGCGCCGCCGGGTCGCGCGGCGGAATCCGCCGGGCTGCGCGTGACGGTCAACAACGTCATGCACCTGCTGATGCCGCTCGTGTTCGGCAGCCTCGGCGCCGCCTTCGGCTACTACCCGGTGTTTATTTCGAACTCGGCGCTGCTCGCAGCGGGCAGCGCGCTGATGCACCGCACTGCCCGCTCGTCCGCTTAACGCGAATTGCGTTCGAGGAAGGGCAGCAGCGTTGCGTTGAACCGCTCGGCCTGCTCGACGTTCGAGAGATGCGCTGCCGAGGGCAGCACGACGAGCTGCGCGCCGGGTATCGCATCGGCTATTTCACGCGCCATGGCGACCGGCGTACCCATGTCCTGCTCGCCAACCATCACGAGCGTGGGCACCCTGAGCGCGCACAGGCGCTCGGTGAGATTGATCGTTGCTATCGCGCGTCCGCATCCTGCATAGCCTGCGAGCGGCGTCGCGCCGATGGCGTCGGCGAATGTATTCATGACGTCGGGGTGGCTTTTGCGATACGGCTCGGTGAACCAGCGTCCGAGCGTGGGCTCGGCCAGCGCGCTCATGCCGGTGGATTGAGCTGAGCGTATCCGCTCGTCCCACGTGGCGGCTGCCTCCACCGGATAGCGGCTGGTGGTGTCGCACAACACCAGGCTTTGGAGGCGGTTCGCGTATTTCAATGCGAAGGTCTCTCCGATCATCCCGCCCAGCGACAGCCCGACCCAGTGTGTGCGCTCGATGCCCAGAGCGTCGAGCAGCGCGCGAGCATCCTCGGCGAGCTGGTCCAGCGTATAGGGCGGTGGCGTTGCGGTGCTTCCCCCGTGGCCGCGCGTGTCGTAGCGCAGAACCCGGTAACGCCTGGCAAGCTCCGCGATCTGCGGATCCCACATCGCGTTGTTGCAGGCGAGTGAATGGCTCAGCGTCACCCAGGGTCCGTTGCCTTCTACGTGGTATTCGATGTCTATGCCGTTCGCGCGTATCTTCATGCTCGCCTCCGCATCGTTCGAGGCGAGCAGTATACCGAAGTGCGGCACGGCGGCTTACAGCGTGCGCGTGCAAGGAGTACAAGAAAACGCCCCTGTTCGGGGCGCAAGGGGGAAGCACCCAACAAAGCTGATTCGTCTAGCGACGGTCCTGCCGTTTGCCGACCTCGGAACCCACCACGCCCCCAACCGCCGCGCCGCCTATCGTGCCGAGCGCGCTTCCGCCGCCCAGGGCGTGTCCGGCAACACCGCCTGCCGCTGCGCCGATTGCAGCGCCCTGCGTCTGTTTGGAGTACGGTATGGAATCGCACGCCGACAGCGCCAGCGCGCTTGCCGCGATTGCCGAGCTGATCAACAGTTTTCTCATGTGTGTCTCCTTGCTCAACCACGTTTCCGGCCAGCGTGCCGGCCATCATCCATTGGGCCGCCTGCTGCTATCCCGCAGCGAGCGGCGCTCTCGTTACTTCTTGCCCGCTTCCGCTTCGCGTTTTTCGGCGCGCGCCTCACGCTTTTCTGCTGCGGCGTCACGCTTTGCCGCGCGCGCGTCATTCCTCGCGTCGGCCGTCTTCATGCCGGCCTTCGCGTCCGCCTTCTCCTGCTTGTGCGTGGCTTTCGCTTCTTTCTTGCACGCGTCCTTGTCCTTGCCGGACTTGTCGTCGCAACGCTCCTTGGCTACGTCATACTCGGCATCGGCCTTGGCCACGGCGACGTTGTACTGAGCCTTGGCGGTGTTCTTGTTGCGCGCCTCGAGCTCCGCCTTCGCGACCTTCTCATGGCCTTTCGCTTCGGCATTGCAGATGTCCTTCGCGTTGCCGGACATGCCTTTGCATTTGTCCTTCTCCGCCTTCGCCTCCTTGCTGATGCGATCCTTCTCGGCCTTGTACTCGTCCTTCGACATGCCGCCATCGGCGGCGTATACGGCCCCCGCCAGCCCGAGGCTGATCGCGGTTCCGAGCACGGTGATATGACGCGACAACATGGCAGTAATCTCCTGTAACGTTGCGAACTTATTCAACGATATGACCGCAGCACACGGTTACGCTGTGCAAGGAATCCAAGCAACGCGCGTACCACAGGGGTGCAAGAGAAGGCGGCGCCGCACGCAGTCCGTGGCGGCAGGGGAAGGCGGCGTGCCGGGCAGGTGGGGTCGGCCGGGGCCGGGGCGCGTAAAAATTACGCGGAGTTCAGCGCATGTTCAGCGTGAGCGCCGTATCACCCCTGATGAGGCTGATGGCATATCCGGTGCGTTCCGCGCCGCGTAAAGCGCTCTGGAATTCCGAGACCGTTCGCACGCGGCGACGATTGACTGCGTAGATAATGTCGCCGGGCCTGAAGCCCGCCTGCCAGGCGCGGCTGTTATTGTCCACGGCGGACACCACCAGCCCCTGGATGTGGCGATAGAGCGCGCTGCCGCGCTCGATTTCCACGACTTTCATGCCGGGCAGCTGCGCCACGGTCTGGCCCTCGGCGGTCGCCACCGGCTGCATTGGCGCGATGCGCATTTTCAGCGTGTGGGTGTTGTTGCCGCGCTGGAGCTTGAATTCCACCTCGTCGCCCACCGGCGTCAGACCGAGACGCGCGCGCAGCTCGGAAGGGCTGCGGATGGGCCGGCCATTCATGCCCACCACGATGTCGCGCTCGTGCAGGCCCGCCTTCTCCGCCGGCGAGCCGGCCTGGACGGCTGCGATGACCGCGCCCTCGAGCAGCGTCGTGCCGAGCTTCTTTGCGACGTCCGGCGTGAGCTCGACCATCTCGATGCCGAGCCGGCCGCGGCGCACTTCGCCGTAGCGGACGATCTGATTCATTACCCCGCGCGCCATGTTGGTGGGCACGGCGAAGCCGATGCCGACGTTACCGCCTGCCGGGCCGATGATGGCAGTGTTGATGCCCACCAGCTCGCCGCGCAGGTTTACCAGCGCGCCGCCCGAGTTGCCCGGATTGATCGACGCATCGGTCTGGATGAAGTCTTCGTAGCCTTCGATGTTCAGGCCGCTGCGGCCGAGGGCGCTCACGATGCCCGACGTCACCGTCTGCCCCAGCCCGAACGGGTTGCCGATCGCGATGACGTAATCGCCGACGTTGAGCTGATCGGAGTCGCCGAAGCGCAGCGCCGTCAGGTTCTGCGGCTGTATGCGCAGCACCGCGATGTCGGTCCCGGGATCCACACCAACGATGCGCGCCTGGAATTGCCGCCGGTCCTTCAGCGTGACGACGACCTGCTCCGCATCTTTGACCACGTGATGGTTGGTGAGCACGTAACCCTGCGCGGCGTCGACGATCACGCCGGACCCGGCCGCCTGCTCCGTCGGCGCCGATCGCTCGGGCAGGTTGAAGAAGCGGCGGAAGAAGGGGTCGCGAAACAGCGGGTTGTCCTCCATCGGCGCGCGCGTCATCACGGAGATGTTCACCACCGCGGGCGTTACCTCGGCCACGAGCGGCGCCAGTGTCGGCATGCCCTGCGCATCCACGCGCGGCTGCGCGGCAGGCGCTGCCGCGGAAACTGCGAGCAGCGCGCAGCACGCCCACAGCGTGAAGCGACGGTTGAGGCTAGGACCCATGGCGCGGCTCCCTATGGTTGCGCGTATGACAGCGGGCTGAAAATATAAGGCGGACCGCCTCTGTTCGCAAATTCGGTGCCCGCTGCGTGCGGCAAGCGTGTTACTTCAGGATCTGGAAAAGATTGTTGAAGTCGTCGCTCCACGCGCGCATGCCGGGTATCGGCTCTATGCGGCTGGCGGCTTCGGTGATCGTGGGCTGCTGCAATCGCGTCTGCGAGCGCGACACGAGCACCCAGTCCGTCTTGGCAAGATCGCTGTCGTCCGCATCGTCGACGACGAGCGTCGTATAAAGGCCCTGCTCGGAGGCGAGCTGCTGCACCACCGGTGCGAGCTTGAGGAAGCGGTTGGTCACGTGGAATGCGACGACGCCGTCGGGCTTGACGTGCCGCAGGTACACGGCGAGCGCCTCGCGAGTGATGAGGTGTACCGGAATCGAGTCGCTGGAGAATGCGTCGATGGCGAGCACGTCGTAGCCTTGCGGCGCCTCGCGCTCCATCGCGAGCCGTGCGTCGCCGAGCACCGTCTCGATCCGGGCGCCGCTGGTCGGCAGATAGGCGAACTCCGTTTGCGCGATGCGGATCACCTGCGGATTGATCTCGTAGAAGCGGTACACGTCCCCCGCCTTGCTGTAGGTGGCCAGCGTGCCGGCGCCCAGGCCCACCACGCCAACCTTCGCCGGACGGTCGCGGAGCAGCGACAGCACGCGTCCGATGCCGCTGGTCTTCCCGTAGTAGGTGGTCGCCTCGCGTCGACGCTCGGGGGCGAGATACTCCTCGCCGTGCATGATGACGCCGTGCGTGAGCCGGCGCATCGCTTCCGGATCGGTGGCCGGCCCGGTGTCGCGTACCTTGAGCGTGCCGTAGAAGTTACGCGTGAGCACGCGCGCGTTCTCGGACAGGTCGTCCACGTACAGCACGATGTGATAGCAGGTGAATGCTGCACCGGCCACGGCGAGCGCCGGCACCCATTTCGGCATGGCGCGCGTCATGTACGCGGCCAGCAGGAGCGTGAACACGAGCCCGATGCCGAACTCGTAGTACGTGGTGAAGATGCGCGGCGCGACCAGTCCCACCAGCACGCCGCCCAGCGCTCCGCCGAGCGATACCATCAGGTAGAAGCGGGTGAGATACCGCGGCGACGGTTTCAAGTTCGCGAGCTCGCCGTGAAAGAACATGCAAGAGATGAACATTCCGGCGGTGAAAAGCGGTATCGCCTCCTTGATGTCCATGATGCCGCGCTCGGCGTGCAGCGCCCATGCCATGGCACCGACGACGATGATGAGCGGTCCCAGGAAGAAGCGGCGCTGGTACCAGCCGCGGCCTTCGAAGCAGAGGATGAAGGTAATGAGATACAGCGTGAGCGGCAGTATCCACAGGAAAGGCACGGACGCGACGTCGTGCGTGATGTGGTTCGTCACGGCGAGCAGCATGAACGAGCCCATCCCGGAGAGAATGAGCCACAAGGCATACTCGCCTGCCCGGGGCGGCGCAGCCGGCTCCTCGGCGGCAGGCGCTTCGGGACCTCCACTTGTCGCGCGGGCGCGCGCGCTGAACATCGCAGCGGCGGCGCACGAGACGGCGAACAGCACGTAGCCTGCGCTCCAGCCGTACGACTGCTGGCGCGTGGTGATCCACGGCTCGATAAGGAAAGGATACGAGACCAGCGCGAGCAGCGAGCCGAAGTTCGACAGCGCGAAGAGGCGGTACACCGTGCCCGTCGGGAAAGTGCGCGCGAACCACGCCTGCACCAGCGGCCCGGTCGTCGACAGCAGGAAATAGGGCAGGGCGATCGTCGCGCCGAGCAGGCCGAGTATGCGCCAGCCCGGATCCTCGTCGCCTGCCGGCTTCCACGAAGCGTCCGGAGTGATGGGCAGGCAGGCGAGGCTCAACGCGAGCAGTGCGATGTGCAGTATCACCTGCTGGCGCGGCTTGAGCCGCCGCGTCGTCCAGTCGGAGTAGGCGTAGCCGAACAGCAGCAGGAACTGGAAGAAGACGAGACAGGTCGTCCATACCGCGGCAGACCCGCCGAACCATGACAGGATCTGCTTTGCCATGATGGGCTGCACCAGGAACAGCAGGAACGCCGAGACCAGTATGGTGAGCGCGTATATCGTCATTATCGTAAGAGGAGGCGCTGTAAGTTGCGCGCATTATACAGGCGGTGCGGCGGGCTTCCCCGGTCTTGCCGCTGCACGCTCGCTCCGGTGCGGCGGAGGCCGCGGCGTGTGCCGCCGCGGCGCGGTCTTCTACGGCTGGATCATGAGCCGCGCGATCTCGCCGGCGTCCTTGAGATCGTCCAGATTGAGCATGGCGTCGCGCAGCTTCGCGACCTGCGCCTGCGGCAGCGCCTTGCGCGCGAGCTTCTCGAACTTCTCGACGATGTCGGCGTCGGAGGCGAATTTCTTTTCGCTGCCGCGCGCGGCTTCGACCGTACGCTCCATGCGCGTGCCGTCCTTCAGCTCGACCACGACGCGCACCATGTGGCGGAACTTGGCGCCCCTGGCGGTGATGTCCTTGTCGTGGTGCACCTCGACGACTTCCGCAAGCTTCATGCGCGCCGGGTCGGCGACTTTGTCCTCGGTGAACTGATCGACGAAGACATCGCCGTCGAGCAGCCACGTTGCGACGCAATACGGCAGGTTGAGCTGCGCCGACGTAAGGCCCTGCGGTACATATTTCCAGCCCACGTGGTCCATGGTCACTTGCGAACCGTGCACGCTCACCTTCTTTACGTCGTTCGCGCCGAAAGGACGCTCCTGCTGCATGTCGCGTATCGCATCGAGCGTCGTATGGTTGCTGCCCACGCAAGCGTAGAACTTGAGCGCGACACCCATCGTCTGCCACGTGGTGCCGAAGCCGGCGGTGAGCTCGTCGAGATTGAAGCGGTCGTTGGAGCGCGAGAAGGTCGTGCAGAAGCCGCCGTATTCGCTTTCCAGCACATTGACGATGCCGGTGAAGCCGGACTGCGCGATGAGCGCGCCGTAGAGACCGGACTGCGACGAGCGGCCGGCATGCATGCGTTTCACCATGGCGCCGTATTGTGCAGCCATCAGCCCCGCGGCCTGGGTGCCGGCGATGCCGAGCGCATGGACCGTCTTGTCGACATCGAGCTTCAGCGCGCGCGCGGCGCCGGACGCTGCCGAGAACACGCCGAGCGTCGCGCCCGAGTGCCAGCCCTGCGCAATGTGCTCGGGGCCCATGCACAATCCTACGCGCGGCCCGATCTCGTAGCCGGCGACGGCGGAAGCGATGAACTCCTTGCCGGTCATGCCGGGCTTGATCTCCGTGACGGAAATCAGCGCGGGCAGCACGACGGCGCCGACGTGCAGCACGCCGGCACGGTGCACGTCGTCCAGCTCGAAGCCCTGCACTTGCGTGCCGTTTACCAGTGCGGCGTGCGGCGCGGAGAGCTTCACTTTCGTGCCCCATACGCTGCACTGGCGCGTCGTGTCGACGGCAGTCAGCGTGTTCTGCAGCATGCGGCTCCACTCGAGGTCCGCGCCGTACAGCGCGCAGCCGAGAGAATCGAGCATCAGCAGCTTGATGCGGTGGCGGACTTCCTGCGGGATGGCGTCGTACTGCAGCGTGGAGACGAATTCGGCGATGCCGCGCGTGTACGGATTGTCGTTCGATGCTTCGTGGCTCATGGTATTGGTTCTTTGCGCAAGGAAGGACCGCGCGTCGCGCGGCCCGGATGGACGTTGACCTACGAGTTGCGGGCGGCGGCGCCGGCGCTGTTACCCGCCATGCGACCGAACACCGCGCCTGAGACGAGGCCGGTGCCGCTCGGGTAGTTGAAATAGAAGAGGCCTCCCACCATCTCGCCGCAGGTGTAGAGGCCCGGAATCGGCTTCAACCGCACGTCGAGCACCTGGGCAGTGTCCTTGTCGATACGCAGCCCGCCGAAAGTGAACGTGATGCCGCAGGTCGTCATGTAGGCATCGAACGGCGGCGTGTCGAGCGGCTGCGCCCAGTTGGATTTCCTGGGCTCTATGCCGACCGTGCACTTGCCGTCCTTCACCGTGTGCTCGAACGGGACGTCTTTTCTCACGGCCGCGTTGAACTCGCGCGCGGTCTTCAGGAACTGCTCCGCGTCCACGCCTTCGAGCTGCGGCGCGAGCTCTTCGAGCGTATTGGCGCTCACCTTCGTCATCATCTTGATGCGGTATTCCGAGCGCAGCAGGTTCTTCACTTTTGAATCGAATACCTGCCAGGCGAACTGCCCGGGCTGCTTGAGCACCTCGCCGCCGTACTTCGCATACGTGAACGAGTGGAAATCCAGGCCCTCGTCGACGAAGCGCTTGCCGTCGGCGTTGATGAGCAGGCCGAAGATATAGCTGTGCTTCTGGAACTGGTCGCCGACATTCACGTCGCCGAACTCGGGGGCATAGCGCTCCCACCCCGTCGCGTGGCAGCCCGACCAGTTGCCGTAGGGAGCGGCGCCGATGTCGAGCGCCATCTTGAGGCCGTCACCCTGGTTGAAGCGCGTGCCGCGCACCTTGCAAAGCTCCCAGCCCGGGCCGAGGTAGCGGGTGCGCATCTCCGGGTTCGCCTCGAAGCCGCCGCAGCCGAGCACGACGCACTTCGCGTGGAATTCCACGAGCTCGCCTTTCACCTGCGCCCGCACGCCGCGCACGCCGACGCCGTCGTGTATCAGCGAAACCACGGGCGCCTCGTAGATGACCTCGATGCCCGCCTTCCTGGTCGCCTTGTCGAGGAAGTCGACGAGACCGGCGCCGCCGCCCGACGCCTCGATCGGCATGTTCCCGAAGTACACGCGGCGGCCATTCACCAGCGACGACTGGCGGCCAGCGTTGAGCACGAAGCGCACGCCCTTGGAGCGCAGCCACGCCATCACGTCGAGGCTCTGGTTGACCAGCACCTCGGAGAGGTCGGCATCGGTGCGATAGCTCGTGAGCTGATAGAGCTTGTCGAGGAATTCCTCGCGCGTGTTCGTCCCGAAGTCGCTCGTGGCGGCTTCCTCGTCGGAAATCTCGGTCACGCGCCGCAGGTCTTCGAGCGTCTCGAACGCAAAACGCATTACGCCGCCCGCGAAGCGGGTATTGCCGCCGGATTCGTCTTCGGAAGCCGCTTCGAGCACGGCGACTTTAGCGCCCCGCTCGTGCGCTGCGAGAGCGGCGCACAAGGCTGCGTTGCCTTTGCCCACTACGATCACGTCATATTGCTGCATGGGACCTTCCGTTTCTTTTTGGATTGCGGCTGGGATACGTGCCCGTCCGTATGGCTGCGGAGCCTGCGGCAGCGGCGACGACGGGTGTTCCGTTGGGTCTCGTCATGCAGTCTGCATACTGGACTGGGCGCGCCGGGGGAGCGGAGAGAGCGTGCTCTCGGGCGTCGGCGAAGTTGCGGCCGGAGCCCTCGCACTGTAGGGCCGGCGCACTATGCTGTCAAGGCGTTGCCACGATGTGGAACATCCTTCGCCTTTGAGCTTTCGTCGCTCATGCCGCAGAATCGTAGGCCATCAAAGGATAGGAGGAGGACGCATGAAGCGTATGGTTGCGGCAGTGACGACTTCGGCTGCGCTCATCGCCGGCACGGCGTGCGCGCAGAATTTTCCAGCGCATTCGCTGCGGCTGGTTGTCGCGTTTCCGGCCGGCGGTCCCATCGACATCGTTGCGCGCCTGATGACGCCGAAGCTGTCCGAAGTGCTGGGTCAGCAGGTGATCGTCGACAATCGCGGCGGCGCGAACGGCCTCATAGGCACCGACTTCGTCGCGAAGTCGCCGCCGGACGGGTACACGATGGTGCTTGCGAGCCCCGGCGCGGTCGCGATCAGCCCGGCGGTGTATCCAAAGATGCCGTACGAGACGCTGCGGGACTTTGCGTCGGTGACGCTGGTGTCCACGACGCCCGAGCTGCTGGTCGTGCATCCATCGGTGCCGGCGAAGTCGGTGAAGGAACTCGTCGCCCTTGCGAAGACGCGCCCCGGGCAGCTCAACGTCGCATCGACCGGCAGCGGCGGCCTGCCGCACCTCGCCCTGGAGCTACTAAAATCGGTGACCAGGACGGAGATGGTTCACGTGCCGTACAACGGCGCGGCGCCGGCGGTTGCTGCGCTGCTGGGCGGTCAGGTGCAGGGGTTGTTTGCCGATCTGCCGGTGTTGCTGCCGCATGTGCAAAGCGGCAAGCTGCGCGCGCTGGTCGTCGCGAGCCCGAAGCGCGCGCAATTGCTGCCCGATCTGCCGACGACCCACGAGCAGGGCATGCCGGCGGTCGAAGCCGTCAACTGGTACGGGATACTGGTTGCGGCAAAGACGCCGGCGGAGATCGTCGCCCGGCTCAACGAAGCTTTCGTGAAGACGCTGGCGGACCCCGGCGTGAAGGACAAGATGGTGGGGCGCGGCGCTGACCCCGTCGGCAGCAAGCCGGCGGAGTTCGCCGCTTACCTCAAGCAGGACATGGATCGATGGGCCCGGCTCGCGCAGACGATTACCATCAAGGTGGACTGACGCAAGTCCGCGACGCCTCTCGTATTTCTCGTTACGGGCAAAGATGAGCTACTCGACATTCCGCGACGCCTTCTTCTCGGAGCGCAAGCACAGCTCCGACAAGTGGGAGCACTACTTCGAAATCTACGACCACGTGATGGGCCGTTTCTACGGCCAGCGCGTCAACTACCTCGAGATCGGCGTCCAGGACGGCGGATCGCTGGAGACGGCACGCAAGCTGTTCGATCCCGCTTCGACCATCATCGGCATGGACGTGGACCCGCGCTGCAGGCTGATGGAGCAGCTCGGCGTCGCCGACCGCATTATCATCGGGTCGCAGGCCTCGGACGACGCGCTGCGCGAAGTGACCGATTATTGTCCCGGCCTCGATATCGTGATCGATGACGGATCGCACGTGCAGTCGCACATGCTCGTCAGCTTCATCCGCCTGTTTCCGGCGGTGTCGCAGAACGGCGTGTACATCATCGAGGACACGCACACCGACTATTCGCCGGAGCACCAGGAATCGTTCTTCGGCATCGGGCTGTATGACTATTTCAAGGGACTGTCGGAGCGTCTGAACATCGACTTCATCGACGCGGACCTGCGGCGCAACCGCTACAAGCTGCCGCGCGAAGCCCGGCCGCCGCGGCCTTATCCCGCGGACATCTGCCGCGAGATCTTCTCGATCGAGTTTTTCGACAGCGTCATCGCGGTGAGGAAGCGCCGCAAGCAGGAGCCGCTGCGCATCCGCCGCTGACGCTTGCCTCGCGCCGCCTACGCGCGCACCTTGCCGCCGGCGGGCTTCGATGCCGCGGCTTCCGTCATGGCCGCGCTCACCGCGCGCACGTCGGCGAGCGCCTCGAAGCCGTCGATCGTCTCGTAGAGGGCACGCACCCGCGCGGCCGGCAGCACGCGCACGGCGCAGTTGTCGAACTTCGACTTCAGCTCGTCGCGCGAGAGCGGGTTGTCGGAGGTGCGCCCGGCAGGCTGGTCGACCTTGGCGGTCAGCGTCGAGCCGCCGCGCAGCGTCACTTTCACTTCCGCCGCGAAATGGTTGTCCTCGGGAAACTGAGCCGTCGTGTACGGCGCCACGTGCACGCGCGACATCACCTTGCGCACGTCGGCATCGCGAAACGCCTCGCCCTCGAAGTGCTCTATGGTCACCTTGCGCTCGAGCAGCGCGCGTGAAAGCACGTACTGCACGCTGAACTTCGCATCCTTCTGGCTTTGAGGGTCGGGGCGATTGGTATGCTCCAGCCGCCGCTTGTGCGTCCACGAGTCGACGCGCTCCACGGCGTCGGCCTTGAGATCGTGGCTGCGCGCGAGCTGGAGCATGGCGTCGATGGCCGGATGCGTGCTGCCGCAGCACGGATACTGCTTGATCGCGATGCCGGGCCTGACGATGTCGAGCGGCGCCGCCCACGTGGCGAAAATCTTTGCCGCGTCGTAATTGCCCGCGCCGTTGAACACCTCGAAATACCCCTGCTTGTGCTCGAACGCGACCGGGCTCGCCGTGTAGTCGTTCTTCGCGAGCAGCGCAGCCAACAGCCCGCTGCGCGCGCAATGGCCGACGTGCAGCGGCTTTACCATGGTGCCGAAGTTCGACTTGACTCCGGCCGCAAGGGAAGCCGCGATAGCCAGTGCCGTCGCCGTCTGGTCTTCGCTGAGGCGCAGCAGGTGCGCGCACGCCGCGGCGGCGCCGAACACGCCGATGGTGGTGGTCGGGTGCCAGCCGCGCGTGTACTGGTAGAAGTTCACGCCCATCGAGATCTTGCATTCCGTCTCGAAGCCTGCGACGTACGCGGCGATGAAATCGCGCCCGCTCGCGCCAACCTCGTCGGCAAGCGCAAACAGCGCAGGCAGTATGGGCGCCGAAGGATGCCCGCCGAGCGTGTTGTTGCAGTCATCGAAGTCGAGCGCGTGCGATGCGGTGCCATTCACCAGCGCGGCATCGAGCGGCGCGATGCGCTTCGCTGTGCCATACACCAGGCTCGCGCCCGCTCCGCTCGCGAGCGCCGTTGCCAGCAGGGTCGCGGACGGATCGCTGCTGCCGGCGAGCGTCACCCCTATGGTGTCGAGAATGCCGACCTTGGCCCAGTGCACGGCTTCCGGCGGCAGGTTGTCGTAACGCAGCGCGTTGATGCGCCGTGCGAGTTCGTGAGCGATCGTCATGATGTCTCCTGTCGCCGGCAAGGCCGGCAGCTGCTGCGTGCGCGCGCTACTCCGCGCGCATCCCGATGTCCTTGGTGACCTTCGCCCACTTCGTCACTTCCGAGCGGATGTGGGCGGAGAATTCTTCCGGGGTGCTTCCTACCGGGACCGAGCCGTCCACCGAGAAGCGTTCGTTGACGTCGGGCGAGCGCAGCGATGCGCCGACCTCGCGGCCCAGCGCTTCGACGATGCGCGCGGGTGTCGCCGCCGGAGCGAGAATGCCATACCAGCCCTCGACCGCAAACCCCGGCACGCCGGCTTCGGCCACGGTCGGAAGCTCGGGCACGGCCGTGGAGCGCTTCGCCGTGCTGATCGCGAGCCAGCGCAGCCGCCCGCTCTTCACGTGCTGTACGGTGCCGATGATGGTGGTGAACTGCGAATTGATCTGTCCGCCCAGCATGTCGTTGATGGCGGCCGCGCCGCCCTTGTACGGCACGTGTATCCATTCGATTTTGCCGAGCGAGGCGAGCATCGCGCCGGCGAGGTGACTCAACCCGCCCGCGCCCGAAGAGCCATAGGTGAGCGTGTTCGGCTTTGCGCGAGCGAGCGAGAGCAGCTCCTTCACCGTGTGCGCCGGCACGGACGGATGCACGGTGAGGCAATAAGGCTGTGCGGTGATCTGCGACAGCGGCGCGAAATCGCGCAGCAGGTCGTAATTGAGCTTCTGCAGCGAGCGGTTCACCGTGTGGCTCGCGGAAACGAGCACGATGGTGTAGCCGTCGGCCGGGGCTTTCGCCGTCAGCTCCATGCCGATGTTGCCGGCCGCGCCCGGGCGGTTGTCTACCACCACTTGCTGGCCCACGCGCTCGCCCAGCTTCTGCGCGACGGTCCGCGCGGTAATGTCAGTGCCGGCCCCCGCGACGAAAGGCACGATGTAGCGGATCGGCCGATTGGGAAAATCGCCGCTGCGCCCTTGCGCGCACGCGACGCTGGCGGCCGCCCACGCCGCAGCGGCGAGCAGTGCTGCGATCAGTCGGCGCGTATGCCGGTCTTCTGTATCAGGTCGCGCCATTTCGCCACCTCCGCTTTGATATGCGCGCCGAACTGCTCGGGCGTGCTGCCCACCGGCTCCGAGCCGTCCGCGGACATCTTTTCGCCGACATCGGGCAGCCTGAGCGCGCGTACGATTTCCTGATTGAGCCGGGTGACGATCGGCTTCGGCGTTCTCGCCGGCGCCACGACGCCGTACCAGCCCGCCACCTCGTAGCCTTTGACGCCCGCTTCGGCCATCGTCGGCAGATCGGGCATCGCGCGCGAGCGCTTTGCGGTGGTGACGGCGAGCGGGCGCAGCCGGCCGGAGTTGAGGTGCGCATGCGCCTGCAGGATCGTGGAGAACAGCATCTGGATCTGGCCCGCGATCACGTCGGTGAGCGCCGGCGAGCCGCCCTTGTAAGGCACGTGATTGATGTCGATGCCGGCAAGGTGACTGAACAGGGCACCCGACAGGTGACTGAGCCCGCCGGTGCCGGAGGAGCCGTAGTTGATGGTGCCGGGCTTCGCTTTCGCGAGCGCGATGAGATCCTTCACCGACTTCGCGGGCACCGAGGGATGCACCACCAGCGCATACGGCTGCGTCGTCGCCTGCGTGATGGGCGCGAGATCGGTGACGAGGTCGTACGGCAGCCGTTTCATCAGGCTGGGATTCACCGAATGGCTGGAAGAAATCATCGAGATGGTGTAGCCGTCGGGCGGCGCCTTGGCCGCAAGGTCGGCGCCTATGGTGCCGTTCGCGCCGGCGCGATTGTCCGCGACGAACGTCTGGCCCAGCGCTTCGGTGAGCTTTTGCGCGATGGCGCGACCCGTGAGATCGGTGCCGCCGCCCGGCGCGAACGGGATGATGAGCCGCACCGGCTTGGTCGGATACTGCGCGTCCTGCGCTGCGTGAGCCGGGGGCATTGCCGCCGCGAGCGCCGCGATGAGAGCCGGCTTCAACAGGTGTTTCATGCTGTCCTCGTTTATGGTTGTCGTCGGCGCGCGATCACTCGACGCGGATGTCCATCAGCGGTGCATACTGCTGACCGCCGTGGCCGTCGCTGTCGCGCAGATCGCCCTGGAAATACGGGCGCGGTATCGTCGCCTTGATGGCGAGCGCGCTGTCGCAATAGAAGAACTTCACTTTCGCGGCCTCGAGCCCGTAGCAGGCGGCGATCACGTCGCGCGTGACTGCGCCCGAGCGCTTCACACGCTCGTAGGTCGCCGCGTCGTCGAACATCACGTCGAACGTGAGCTCGAAGGGCCCGGCGTTCTTGCTGCGGATGAGGCGCGCGAGCTCGGCGAGTGTCGTCATGCCGCAATGCTCCTCACCGTCGCGCCGTCCACGTGCAGCAGCTCCATGGGAAACATCTCGCGCGGATCGTCGGGCTCGACTACGTGGTTCACGTTGAAGCGGTACACCGGGCCGCGCTCGAGATAGTTGTAAGGGCAGGCGACGCCGGTGATGAGCCCGCTCCACTCGGGTATCGGCAGGTGCAGCGCCTGGTGGCGCGTGATGCCGGCGATGGTGCTGGCGATCTCCTGAGTGGCGGCCGTGGCCTCGAATACCAGGGCCAGCTCGTGTGAGCGGATTTCCTTCACCGGCTCGAGCGGCCCCATCGTCCCGTTCTTGCCGTAGATGCGCAGGTTCACGTGGTAGTCGCTGCGCTGCAGCTTGTCGCCGTACACCATGGCGACCCGCCCGTGGATCTTGTCCATGAGCCGCGCCGACCAGTCGTCGATCTGGCGGATGATGAAAGGGTCGCGTATGGAGCCGAAGAGCACGCTCTGATAGCCGACGTGCTCGGCGCCTTCGAGCTTCACCGTGTAGCGCTGCGCCGGCAGGAACCGGCTGCCCGACACGCGCACCGTGCGCTCGTCGATCGCCTCATACCGAGATTGGGTGAGGTCGAGCGTGCCCGAGCACTCGACGAGATGAAACGGGTCGCCGTTTTCGTACAGGCTGTGCGAGGCGATGCTTTGCGGCGTGCAGCGCAGGCTCTCGTCGGGCGCCTGCACCACGAAGTGATCTCGCCGCAGCCACGCGAACATGCAGTCCGGCGTCTTGCGCTGGACCACTGCCGCCGCGCCGCATTCGAGAATTTTTCCGGCGTGCCAGGCGATGCCGGCCGGAATGCCGCGCGTCAGCGGCAGCGCCGCGAAGATCGCCGTGTCGCTCGCGCGTCCTGCGATGATCACGTCGGCGCCGGCGGCAGCGAGCGCGTGCTGGAACGGCTCTGCGCCCATCATGCCGACGATGTGCGCGCTGCGGTCTATCGTGCCTGCATCGAAGTCGGGCGCGGGATCGAGCGGCCTGATTCGCCCCTCGAGCAGACGCTGCTTGAGATAGGCCTTGCTCTGCTCCGCGTGTATCAGCGCCAGCCTGAACACGAGCCCCTCGGCCGCGGCGATTTCCTCGACGATCTCGCGCACCAGTCGGACCTGCGCGTCTGCGCCCGCGGTGGCGGCCGAGCCTATGAGGAGCGGGATGCCGAGCTTGCGCGCGCCGAGCAGCATGATACGCAGGTCGCGGCGCACCGCTTCGCGGGGAAATGCCGCGCGGCCGGTGCCGAGATACGTCGGACCGGGATCGGTGGAGCCGGCGTCACAGCCGATGAAGTGGGGAGCGAGCGCAAGCGCGCGCTCGAACGAGGAAACGAGAAAACCCGAGCCGCACACGCCCGTCGGTGAGAGTACGCGTACTTCGTCGTCCGTTGTCGGCATCTCGCTGCGCCGTATCGTCATGGCCACGGACCCGCCTCCGGCGATGCCGCCCCGTGCGTAATCGTCGCGCGGAGCGGAAAGGATTGGCGGAAGAGAGTGGGAGTCGAACCCACGCAGGACCGCCAGCGGCCCCTACCGGGTTTGAAGTCCGGCCGCCCCACCGGGGGCGATTCCCTTCCGTGTTGCCTGCACGTCCACATCCCGGCACAGTATCCAACGCGCGATGCCGTGCCGGCGCGACCGACATTGTAAGCCGATGCGCCGGCGCAGCGGCGGGAAATTCCACTATGTGCCCAATGGACGGCGGTGGTCGGCGCTAGCCCAGTCTCTGCTTCACCGCTTCGGCGACGCGCTCCGCTTCGGTGATCGCGTCGGGCAGCGTGCCGCCATAGCCGCTGCGCACTGCGCCGATCGCCCACAGCCCGCGCACCGCAGTTTCGAGATTCGCCCCCGTCTTCACCGCGCCCGCCGCATCGCGCTGCACTTCCGCGGGCAGCATATCGGCATTCGGCGCGAGCCCGATGTAGGCAAACATGCCGGCGCACTCGAGCGTTTCTTCGCGGCCGTCGGCGTGACGCAGCGTCACGCCGCGCACCATGTCTTCGCCGGAAACCGCAACGACGGTGGCGTTGAAGACGGGCGCGATTTTCGAGTTGCCTTGCACCTGCTCGATAAGATCGGCGCGCGCACGATACGTATCGCGGCGATGCACGAGGTAGACCTTGTCGCAGTAATTCGCAAGCACGAGCGCTTCCTGCAGCGCCGAATCTCCGCCGCCGACCACTACCGCGTGCTCGCCCTGGTACATGGGGCCGTCGCAATCCGCGCATTGCGATACGCCGCGGCCTTCGTATTCCTCTTCGCCCGGCACACCGAGGCGCTTGAGCCTGGCGCCCGAGGCGACGACGACCTGGCGCGCCTTGTGTGTCGCGCCGGCAGTGGCGATTTCGAATTCGCCGCCGCTCGCGCGTATTCCGGTGACCGGCTCCTGTACGCTCTCGACGCCAAGCTCTGCGTTCTGCTGCATCAGGCCCGCCGCGTATTCCGCGCCCGACACGCCGTGCTCCGCAGGCGAAGGCTCCAGCTCGTTCACGTTGACGATCAATCCGCCGAAGAGCTGGGCCTCGAACGTCGCCGCGCGAAGCCCGGCCTGCGCAAGTCTGTGCGCTGCCGTGAGTCCCGCAACGCCTTCGCCTATCACCGCTACGTCATACGAGTCCGACACGATCGTCCTTTCATCGTTTTCTGGGTGGTGGAAATGGGCGGCGCTGCTGCAGCCCCGGAGCTTTCGCGGGCGCCGCCGGCTTGGGCGGCGTCGGTTTGAGCGGCGGTGCGGCGCCGAGCAGCGGCACGTAATCGCGCCGCATCTTGCGCGCATCTCCGATCCGCTGCGTGATGCCGAGCCGGTCGAGATGCTCGAGGATCTCGATCGCCAGGCTGCGCCCGGTACCGGTTGCATCGCGATACTGCGCGGCGGTGAACGTGCCGTTCGGCTGCTGTTGCGCGGTGTTCTGCGCAATCGCGGCGAGCGCCGCGAGCGTGGTACGCGGATAGAAACGGTCTGCGGTCACTTTCTGCACGTCGCCGCCTTTCGCTTTGCGGTGCAGGAAGTCGCGCAGTATCGGCTCCTTCAGCTTGAGCTGCACCGCGAGCTCCGCCACCGGCGGCGGCGCATAGCCCGCGCTTTCGAGCGCCGGCTGTACCGTTTGCCACAGCTTCTCGTCGGCCGCATTGGCGGTGGCATTGTGGCCCGGGATGCGCGTGAGATTGCTGTTCACTTCCACTTTGCGCGCATCGGCAAGCTCGCGCAGCAATGCGAGGAAAGGCTCGGGCGGCAACGAGGCCGCGACCTGGCCGCGCAATGTATCGATGTCGAGTCCGGCCGCCTGCGGCTGCTGGCGATGGAATTCCGCCAGCGCGCTCAGGATGCTCGCGGCAATCGCATCATGACGCGCGCGTGTGACGCCGAACGGCCGCTCCCTGCCCAATTGCACCAGCCCGGCTGCGCTGTACAGCGCGCGTGCCCGGTCCGGCACGAGGTTGTACAGCATCTCGAAGCGCGGCAGATCGACCAGGCAGTCGGAATGGGCGACGAAGTGCGAGAGCGCGTCTGCCGGATCGCTGGCTTCGAGGGCCTCGAGCTCCACGCGGCGTGCCGCACTGCTGCGCCGCGCGGAAGGCGCGATCGGATCGATGACGATGCCGCCGCCCAGAGTACGGGTCGCCGATTGGTCGCGGAGAATGAAGCGGTCCCCGCGCAGCGCGCTCACCGGCTTGTCGAGTATCAGCTGCACGACTTCGCTGGCTCCCGGCGCCAGCGCCGCGCCCCGGCGAATCGCGAGCCTCGCGGTGACATCGCTGGTGGCGAGATGCAGATGCACCGGGGTCCAGTGCTTGAGCGGCTGCGCTTCGGAAGCGAGCACGGTCACGCGCGCGTCGATGCGCCGCGTCGGCCGATGCAGCGCGGCCGCGAGCACCCAATCGCCGCGCGTGACGTCTTCGAGATCCGGGCCGGTGAGATTGAGGGCGCAACGCTCGCCGGCGCTTGCGGTATCCGCCGCCGAGCCTCGCTTCTGCAGGCCGCGCACGCGCACCTCATGGCCCGACGGCGACACCACCAGCCGGTCTCCCGTGCGCACCTGGCCGTTGAAGACCGTGCCCGTGACCACTGTGCCGCTGCCCGCGACGCTGAACACGCGGTCGATGGCGAGCCGGAAGTGCTGGCCGGTGCTCGACCGGGCGGCCGCTTGTGTCGCCTCGCGCTCGAGCAGGGCGCGCAGCTCCGCGATGCCGCTTCCGGTCACGGCGGACGCCGGCATGACGGACGCGCCTTCCAGGCTGGTGCCCGCGAGCAGCGCCTCGATGTTCTCGCTGACCTGCGCAAGATGCCCGGCATCCACGCGATCGACTTTCGTGACAACGACGGCGCCGCGCGTGACGCGCAGCAGGTCGAGGATCTGCAGGTGCTCCAGGGTCTGCGGCATGATGCCGTCGTCGGCTGCGACGACCAGCAGCGCATAGTCGATGCCGCACACGCCGGCGAGCATGTTGCGTATGAAGCGCTCGTGGCCCGGCACGTCGACGAAGCCGATCGTCGCGCCGCCGGGCAAAGGCAGGTACGCGAAACCCAGGTCTATGGATATGCCGCGCGCTTTTTCTTCCGGCAGGCGGTCGGTGTCCACGCCGGTGAGCGTCTTCACCAGCGTGGTCTTGCCGTGATCGATGTGGCCGGCCGTCGCGACGATCATCGTGGCGTGCTCACCATGCGAGCTGCGCGAGCTGGTCGATGAAACCCGTCTCGTCGTCGAGACAGCGCAGGTCCATCACGAACGCGTCGTCCTGTATGCGGCCCACCACCGGGCGGGGCAGCGCGCGGAATGCTGCGGCGATCCTGTCGGCTGACGGACCTTGTTTCGGCGCTGCGCGGCTCACCGCGATGCCGCGGCTCGTAAGGCGGTCCACGGGCAGCGAGCCGCTGCCGATCTGGCTCGCGCAGGCGATCGTCCGTGCGCGCGCCCGGTCTCCGACCGCCGCCGCCACATGCGGCAGCACGCGCTCGACCTGTGCCTCGATGTCGGCCGGCTCGCGCGTGAGCCAGCGTAGTGTCGGCAGCTCGGCCTTGAGCCGATCGGGATTGGAATACAGCTGAAGCACGGACTCGAGCGCGGTGAGCGTCATCTTGTCCACGCGCAATGCGCGCTTCAGCGGATTGCGACGCAGGCGGCGAACGATGTCGAGCGTGCCGACCAGCAGCCCCGCCTGCGGGCCGCCGAGCAGCTTGTCGCCGCTGAAAGTCACGAGGTCGGCGCCTTGCGCGAGCGCCTCACGCGGCGTGGGCTCGTGCGGCAAACCGTATTGCGCGAGATCGACGAGCGTGCCGCTGCCGAGGTCGACGATGAAGGGCAGCCCGCGCTCGTGCGCGAGTTTCGCAAGATCCGCTTCGGACACCGATGAAGTGAAGCCCTGAATGGCGTAATTGCTGGTGTGGACTTTCATGATCGCCGCGGTGCGCGCCGTGATCGCTTCCTCGTAATCGCGCAGATGCGTGCGGTTCGTCGTGCCGACCTCGCGCAGCCTGCAGCCTGCGCGCGACATGATGTCCGGTATGCGGAACGCGCCGCCGATCTCGATCAGCTCGCCGCGCGACACGATGACTTCCTTGCGCAACGCCAGCGTGTTGAGCGCGAGATAAACCGCCGCCGCATTGTTGTTCACCACCACTGCACCGGGTGCGCCGGTGAGGCGGGTAAGCCAGCGCTCGACGTGAGTGTCGCGCTCGCCGCGTGCGGCGCCCGCGAGATCGTATTCGAGATTCACGGGCGAGGTCATCGCCGTCGCGACCGCGCGGGCCGCGCATTCCGGCATCGGCGCGCGGCCGAGGTTCGTATGGAGCACGGTGCCGGTCAGGTTGTACACCGGGCGCAACGACGGCCGCAGATCGTCCTCGAGGCGCGCCGCGCATGCGGCAACGAAGGCGGCTTCGTCGAATTCGAAAGTGGCAGCGTGTTCGCCGGTGAGCGCCGCTCGTTGCGCGGTGAGCAGTGCACGCACGGCGTCGACGACGAGCGGGCGACCGTACCGTGCGACGAGATTTTCGAATGCAGCAGTATTCAGCAGCTTGTCGACGGAAGGGAGCGCGCGACGCGCGGCCTCGGTGTGCTTCAACATGAAGACACCCGTGTTCGGGCTGGCACGCGGCTGGGCGACATGGCGGACGAGGTCTGACCGGAGGAGGCGAGTTTAGCGCAATTCAAACGCGCTATGCTATTCTCGCTCGACCCCGAATACCCCTATGACATGCCTCGCATCGCGTTTGCGGTGCGCACGGAGATAAACGATGAGCGCAGCAAGCGACGGCCGCGAGCCGCTATACGAGGTGGTGTGCCCGCTCGGACGTCCGGCGTACGAAGACCGGGCGCCCAACGAGCGTGTGGCGGACTTGAACCATGCAGTGGTGGGCGAGCTGTGGGACTACCTGTTCCGCGGCGAAGAGATTTTTCCCATACTGCGCGAGCAGCTGAAAGCGCGATATCCCGGCATACGCTTCGTCACCTATGACGTGTTCGGCAACGTGCACGGGCCGAAGCAGCGCGAGCTCGTTGCGCGCGTGCCGGACCTGCTGCGCGAGCATCGCGTCGATGCGGTCATTTCAGCCATAGGCGCCTGAGGCGCCTGCACGCCCGCCGTGTTGCGGGCGAGTGCAGCGGTCGAGCGGGCCGGCGTGCCCAGCGTGTCGGTCATTTCCACCGGCTTCCTCAAGCAGGCCGCAGTGGTGGCGCGCGGACTCGGGCTGCCCGATCTTGCGATCGCGGAGTTTCCCGGCGTGCCGATGACGGACAGCGCGGACGAGCTGCGGCGCAAGGTGGAAGAGCAGTTGCTGCCGCGAGTGATCGCGGGGCTTACCGCGAAGATCGAAGCGAAAGCGGCGCGCTCGGTTGCGGCTGGTCCCCAGCCACGCGACATCGCGTGTCGCGGCACGATAGACACGATCGACGACTATTTTTACCGGCAATTCTGGTCGGACGGCCTGCCGATCATGCCGCCGACCGTCGAGCGCGTGGAGCGCTTTCTGCGGTACACCTCGCGCGCCGCCGACGAAGTGCTCGGCGTGCTGCCGCCGGCGAACCGTCAGGCCACCGTCTGGAATGTCGCGGTGAACGGCGCGATGGCCGGTTGCCGTCCGGAGTACATGCCGCTCATGCTCGCCGTCGTCGAGGCGGTCTGCGATCCGGAGTTCAAGGTGGAAGACGCCGGCTCGACGCCCGGCTGGGAGCCGCTCATCGTCGTCAACGGGCCTGTCGTGCAGGAACTCGGCCTGCATCACGCGCAGGGCGTGATGCGCGTGGGCAAGCGCGCCAATTCGAGCCTCGGGCGTTTCCTGCGGCTCGTGCTGCGCAATCTCGCCGGCTTCCATCACGCGCCCGAGGGCGCGGACAAGGGCAGCATCGCGCAGAGCTTTCTCGTCGCGCTGCCTGAGAACGAGCAGGCGGTGGCGGACATCGGCTGGCAGCCGTACAGCGTCGATCGCGGCTATCGGGCCGGCGACAATATCGTCACGGTGCAGAGCGTGGTCGCCATCAGCGCGCCTACGTATACCGGCAGCGAGAAGGCGATCGAGCACATGGAGCTCATCGCCGACGTCATCGGTCAGCGTGCGTGCGGCTACTGGACTGCGATCGGCATGGTCTATGCGAACTGGCATCCGCTGATCGTGCTTGGGCCCAGCATCGCGAAAGTATTCGCGCAGGACGGCTGGAGCAAGGACGACATCCGTCGCTACATGTACGAGCACGTCAAGATGCCGGCCTCGCTTGCCGAGCGTTACGCGTACTACTGCGGCCAGACGGGCTTTCGCATCACGCAGGCCGTGAAGGACGGGCTGTTGCCGCCGGTCTATCACGAGTCTGACGATCCCGACCGCCTGGTGCCGGTGTTCCAGCGGCCGGAGTGGATAGGCATCGTCGTCGCGGGCGATTGGGGGCGCAACCAGTCGAAGGGCTACGTCAGCAATCACGTGCAGGGGCCTCCCGTGAGCCGCAAGGTAACGCTTCCCGACGGCTGGCGAGACATGTTGGCGACGGATGGCGAACGATAACCACGTAGGAGCAACGATGCGCAAGCTTGGAGTGGGACTCGCGGCATTGTGTGTGGTCGCTGCGTCGCATGCGGCGGAGACGGATTATCCGAACCGGCCGATACGCTTCATCGTGCCCTACGTTGCCGGCGGTGCGGCCGACATCTTCACGCGCACGGTCGGCCAGAAGCTGACCGAGGCCTGGGGCCAGACGGTGGTCGTCGACAACCGCGCCGGCGCGAACGGCGGCATAGGGACCGAGCTTGCCGCGAAAGCTCCGCCCGACGGTTACACGCTGCTGCTCGGCAACAGCGGTCCGATCACGGTGAATCCGGTGCTGTACAAGAAGACGGCATACGATCCCATCAAGGATCTCGCGCCGATCACGCAGGGCACCTCGTATTCGTACGTGCTGGTGGTGCCGGCTTCGGGCAGCATGACGACGCTCAAGGATTTCACTGCGCTGCTCAAATCGAAGCCCGGGCAGCTGACGTACGGCTCCACCGGCGTCGGCGGCGGCAATCACCTGTCCGGCGAGCTGTTCAACCTGATGACAGGCACCAGGGCGATACACGTTCCGTACAAAGGCAGCGCGGCGGCGCTCGCCGATCTGCTCGGCGGGCAGCTCTCGTTCATGTTCGACACTCCCATCACCTCCGTGCCGCAGCTCAAAGCCGGCAAGCTGCGCGCGATCGGAGTGACGGGCTTGAAGCGCTCGGTGTCGTTGCCCGACGTGCCTACGCTCGACGAGCAGGGACTGAAAGGTTTCGAGCTCACGCAGTGGCAGGGCGTGCTGGCGCCGGCGGGCATGCCGCGCGCGATCATCGACAAGCTCCACGACGCGATCGTGAAAGCGCTGAAAATGCCGGACGTCATCGACCGGCTGTCCACGCAGGGCGGCAACGATCTCGTGGGCAACACGCCCGAGCAGTTCGCGAAGCAGATTCGCGCCGACCTCGCGAAATACGCGAAGCTCGTGCGCGACGCGCACGTGAAGGTGGAGTAGGCGGCAGACGGCGAAAAAAAGCCGCGGCGCACCGCGGCTTTTTTTATTGCGGCCGCCTCACTTCCACAGGCGCTCCGGGGCACCGCTCACGTGGAAGGGCCGGCCAGAGTACACGCGGCGGATTCTGCACGTCAAGGCGGCGCGACGCCGATGCTATAATCCGCCGCTCGTGTAATTCCCCGGCTTTATTCCCATGAAGTTGATCGGCACGCCTACCAGCCCGTACACCCGGAAGACGCGCGTGGTGCTCGCGGAAAAGCGCATCGACTACGAATTCGTGCTCGACGTGCCGTACGACGCGCAGACCCGCGTGCCGGATTTCAATCCGCTCGGCAAGGTGCCGGTGCTCGTGCTCGACGACGACACGACGGTTTTCGACTCGCGCGTGATCGCGGAATACCTCGACCATGCAAGCCCGGTCGCACGGCTGATTCCCGAGAACACGCGCCATCGCATCCAGGTGCGCCGCTGGGAAGCGCTCGCGGACGGCTGCACGGACGCGACGGTTGCGATCACGGTCGAAAAGCGCCGGCCGGAGGAGATGCAATTGCGCGAGCACATCGCGCGCCAGCAGGCTAAAGTCGACCGCGCCTTGCAGGCGATGTCGGATGAGCTCGGCACGAAGAGCTGGTGCAGCGGCGACTTCTTCAATCTATCCGACATCGCTGCCGGATGTTGTCTCGGCTTCCTCGATCTGCGCCTGCCCGATCTGCCGTGGCGGCGCCTCTATCCGAATCTCGCGCGGTTTGCAGAAAAGCTCGCGCAGCGGCCGTCCTTCCGCGACACCGTTCCGCCGGCGAGCTGATCAGCCGACGATGGACGCGGGCGCGCTGCCCGATCCCTCGATGATGCCGCCGCCGAGGCACACGCGGCTTTCGTACACGACCACCGACTGGCCGGGCGTCACCGCCCATTGATGCTCCGCGAAGTCGATCGTGCAGCGTTGGTCGCTCACTTCCGAGATGGTGCACGGCGCGTCCTTCTGGCGGTAGCGCGTCTTCGCGGCATATACCCATTGCGTTGCGGGCGCTCGTCCGCTGATCCACGAAAGCCGCACCGCGCTCAAGCGGTTCGACCGCAGCGCCGGATGGTCATGGCCCTGCACCACCACGAGACGATTGCGCGCCATGTCTTTGGCGGCGACGTACCAGGCATCGCCTTCACCGGAAGGATTCTCCGCGCAGTCACGGCGCCGGCCGCCTATGCCCAGGCCATGCCGCTGGCCCAGCGTGTAGAACATGAGCCCCATGTGCTTGCCGACGACCTCGCCGTCCGGCGTGCAGATGTCGCCGGGCTGCGCCGGCAGGTAGCGATTCAGGAACTCGCGAAACGGCCGTTCGCCGATGAAGCAGATGCCGGTGGAGTCCTTCTTGTCGTGGTTCTGCAGCCCCGCGCGCCGCGCAATGTCGCGTACGTCGCGCTTGTACATCGCGCCGAGCGGGAATATCGTTTTCGCGAGTTGCGACTGGTTCAGGCGGTACAGGAAATAGCTCTGGTCCTTGGTGCCGTCCTCGGCCTTGAGCAGCTCGAAGCATCCGTCGATCTCGCGCACCTGCGCGTAGTGACCGGTCGCGATGTGATCGGCGCCCATGCTGATCGCGTGATCGAGGAAGGCCTTGAACTTGATCTCTGCGTTGCACAGCACGTCGGGATTGGGCGTGCGGCCCGCGCGGTACTCGCTGAGGAACTCGCTGAAGACGCGCTCCTTGTACTCGGCGGAGAAATTGACCGCTTCGATTTCGATGCCGATGCGATCGGCCACCGCGACGGCGTCGATCAAATCCTGGCGCGAGGTGCAGTACTCGTCGGTGTCGTCGTCCTCCCAGTTCTTCATGAACAGGCCGGTCACGGCATAGCCCTGTTCCTTCAGGACGAGCGCGGCCACGGAGGAGTCCACGCCTCCGGACATGCCGACGACGACATGTTTGCGACGTGCCATGGTTTACGCGGGTCCGCCGCTGAGCAATTCGAGCGGGTAACGCCGTCCCGCGAGGTAGTCCTCAATGCAGCGGGCCACCAGCGGCGTGCGGTGACGTGCCGCCGATGCTCTGATTTCGTCGATGGTCATCCATATCAGCAGGAACCGGCCGGCTTGCTCCACTACGGCCGCCACGGTGACATGGGGCTTCCAGATGTTCGCGACGCTCACCGCGCTATTTTAGCCGTGGGGCGTGCCGAACCATAGCGTCGGGGAATGGGCGAGTGGGCGAGTGCTGCCCGCACCGTACATGAAAAGGGCAGGCCGTGCGGCCTGCCCTTTTGCTGGGGACGCGCGATTACTTCTTCGCTTCGTCTTTTTTCTTTTCGACTTTCTTGTCGTCTTTCTTGTCGGCAGCGATAACGCCCGACACGGCAGTCATGGCGAACAGACCAGCGATGATGGCAGCAAACAGCTTTTTCATGGTGTCTCCCTCCAGGCCTTTTTAGGCGGTTTTTCAAGTACCTGCTGGTACCGAATCCCCATTCGGGGCGAGCGTAGGTTAGCCGAAAAGAATGACAATGGCAAATCGCACACGCCGGCAGCGGAGGGTAATGCGGGAGCAAAAACACGCCGTTTGCGGCGGCGAAAAAAGAAAAGGCAGGGATGCCCCCTGCCTTTTCCGCGAGCGAAAAGAGAGATTACTTCTTGTCTTCTTTCTTCTCGGCTTTCTTCTCAGCTTTCTTCTCGACTTTCTTCTCGTCTTTCTTGTCGGCGGCGAAAGCGACCGGCCCAAGGGTGACGACTGCGAACAGCGCAGCAAACAGGCTCGACAGAAGCTTGGTCATGATATTTCCTCTTGTGAATGGACTTAGTTGCTGATGCAGCATTGACCGGAATCATCGGTCAACGCGGTATAACGGCCTGCGTGGCGCGCGGTTGACACGGGCTGGCAATAATTACCGGGCGACTGTGGGCTACCCGGTAAAAAGGTGCGAAATCAGGCGCTCACAAGAAAAAGGGCGACTGTCGCCGCCCTTTCCTGGATGCGTGAGATCGTATTACTTGGCTTCGGCCGGAGCGGCTTTCTTGGCTTTGGCTTTCTTGGCCTTGGCGGGCTTTTTCGCTTTGGCCGATTTCTTCGCTTTCGGCGCCTGGGCGCTCGGCTGATCCGTAGCGGCCGGGGCCGACGCTTGCGCGGCGGCATTGAAGGAAACGGCGGCGAACACTGCTGCAACCAGCAGCGACATCATCTTGTTCATGGTTGATCCCTTTCGTTGAACAAACGGTTGGCGACCGCCCTATAACGCGGCGCGGTGAGGTTGGTTGACACCGGCCTGGGCGTCTACGTTCCGCCATTCGCCGAGCGCCAGCCCGTCCAGCGACCATGGTCCCACCTGGTATCGGATGAGCCGCAAGGTCGGCAATCCGACGGCTGCGGTCATATGGCGGACTTGCCGGTTCCGGCCCTCGGTGATCCGCAGCTCCAGCCAGCTGGTCGGGATATTCCTGCGAAACCGGACCGGCGGAACTCGCGGCCACAGCCACGCGGGCGGCGCCACCGGGCGTACCTCCGCGGCCCGTGTCTTATAGTCCTTGAGCTGCACACCGGCGCGAAGCGCATCCAGCGCGGCCTCGCTGGCGATGCCTTCGACTTCGACCCAGTACGTCTTGATCAGCTTATGCCTCGGGTCGGAGATCCGGTGCTGCTGCACGCCGTGGTTCGTCAGCACCACGAGTCCTTCGCTGTCCGCGTCGAGGCGTCCCGCGGGATAGATGTCGGGCTGAGGCAGATACTGCTTGAGCGTGGGATGCGAACCGTCGCCCGTGAACTGACAGACGACACCGTAGGGCTTGTTGAACAGGACGACGAGCCCGGTCGGCGCTCCCGCATGTGGCGCGCGGGAGCGCCGTCGATTGCGTGCTTCAGGCTGCCGCCTCGGAGGCTGTTCCTTCGATTTGCGCGTCGGCTTGCGGGTCATCATTCAGATCGCGTGTGAGCCATGCATACCCAGGCAGAGTGAGAAATTCGACGTAGTCGTCCGATACGATGAGGTCCTCGAACAGCCGTGCCGCCGCCTCGTATTTGCCCGCGGCCCAGGCCTGCTCGCCCAGCAGCATGTGCACCTTCTGGAGTTCCTCGGGCAACATGCGGCGGAAGAGTTCGGTCGTGATCTTGCGGCCATCGTCGAGTACTCCCTGGGGGCTGCGTATCCATTGCCATATCTGCGAGCGTGAAATTTCGGCGGTCGCGGCATCCTCCATCAAATTGTACACGGGCACGCAACCGTTGCCGGCGAGCCATGCGCCTATGTACTGGATGCCGACGCTGATGTTGTTGCGCAGCCCTGCTTCGGTGATCGGCTGCTCGGGCCGGAAATCGAGCAGATCGCGCGCGGTGACGCGCACATCGGGCCGCTGGCGCTGCACCTGGTTCGCCGAAGGCATGTGCTCGTCGAATACGGCTTTGGCGATGCCGACGAGCGCGGGATGCGCGACCCAGGTCCCGTCGCAGCCATCGGTCACTTCGCGAAGTTTGTCGGCGCGCACCTTGTCGAGAGCCGCTGCGTTGGCCGCCGCATCGCCTTTGATCGGGATCTGCGCTGCCATGCCGCCCATCGCGAATGCGCCGCGCTTGTGGCAACTCTGCACCAGCAGCAGGGCATATGCGCGCATGAATGGCGCTGTCATGGTCACCTGCGCGCGCTCTGCGAGGCAGAAGTCGCGCCGCGAGCGGAATTTCTTGATGCAGCTGAAGATGTAATCCCAGCGACCGATGTTGAGCCCGACGCAGTGGTCGCGAAGCTCGTACAGGATCTCTTCCATCTCGAATGCCGCGAGCACGGTTTCGATCAGCACGGTGGCCTTGATCGTGCCGTGCGCAACGCCGCGCTCCTGCTGCGCGGCGACGAAGACGTCGTTCCAGAGGCGCGCCTCGAGATGGCTCTCCAGCTTGGGGAGGTAGAAGTAAGGCCCGCTGCCCCGGGCGGCAAGCGCGCAGGCGTTGTGAAAGAAGTACAGCGCGAAGTCGAAAATGGCGGCGGATACCGGTTCGCCGTCCACCCGCACGTGCTTCTCGACGAGGTGCCAGCCGCGCGGGCGCACGAGCAGCGTCGCGACGTTCTGGTTCAGACGGTATTGCCTGCGCTCGGGACTCGACCACGTGATGGTGCGATCCACGGCGTCACGCAGGTTGAGCTGTCCCTCGATCATGTTGCTCCATGTCGGCGTGTTCGAATCCTCGAAGTCCGCCATGAACACGTTTGCACCGGAATTGAGCGCGTTGATGACCATCTTGCGATCGGTCGGGCCGGTGATTTCCACGCGACGATCCTGCAGGTCCTGCGGCACGTCGCCGATGCGCCAGTCGCCCTCGCGGATCGCCCGGGTTTCGGGCAGGAAATCGGGCTGCTCGCCCGCATCGAAAGCCGCCTGGCGCTGTGCTCGTATTGCCATCAATTCCCGCCGGCGCGACTCGAATCGTCGCGCAAGGCCGGCGACGAATGCGAGCGCGTCCAGAGTCAGTATCTCGTTGTACTGCGGTGCAATATCGCCAAATACTTCGACGCCGGCAGGCGCATGGATGTTGCGGGTCATTTACGTCTCCTCCAGGTGAAAAAGTGTGAGCGTATCGCTCTATCGTATTGTGAAAACAATTTTCGTACCTGATGCTGCGATGCATTATATCGTGCATTTGGCGGCACGCCAGTGTTTTGCGTATCGAAGGCGGGGGAACGAGCGTATGCAGCCGCAGTTGCGCTGCCCGAGGGCGGGGCTGGCCATCCCGGGATACGGGACGGTCGCGTATAATTGCCGCTTTTCGCTCGCGCACGCCGTACGAGATTGGCGGCGTTCGCGAATTCAATATCACCGCTTCGATGGACAGCCGAATCGCCCCGGGAGCGTCATGCGTCAGCCGTCGCGCATGTGCAACGGGCGCGCCGCAGCGCCGGACCAGGTGACAACGAGCCTATAGGAGAAAAAAGGCACCATGACGCAACCACTGGATCTGCTGAAGATCGCGCAGGAAGAACAATCCGGCGACCTGTTCAAGTACCTGGACGGTATTTACAAGCGCTCGAAAGTCCAGCCGCAGGGCTGCTCCGACGCCGTCATCTGGGAAGGCGGTAACTTCGCGGGCGGAGTGAAGCCTGTTGCCCATGCGTTCACCGACATGTTCGCGCTGAACGGGACGATCATGGCGCTCGACGTGCTCGGGCTGCCGTTCCTGGCGGTGCCGATGATGGCGCAATACCGTCATAACACGAAACTCGTGTCGCTCGAGTGGTTCGGCAAGCTGGACGCGACGGCGATCAAGTGGTCGACCGCCGGCGACTTCATGGTGAACGAGAACGGCAAGAAAGTCGTCGTGATGGGCAAATCGGCGAACGCGCCCCTGCGCACCGCCGCCGGCGTGTACTGCAATGTGCGGCCGTATGGCGGCATCACCAGCGTGCGCTTCATGCCCGGCCTGCCGTATTCGCAGGACAAGAAGAACTTCCGCGTCGAGAAGGACAGCGGCAATGTGCACTCGGAAATGAACACCCCGGGCGTGCGCATGGCTTACGCGGCGCGCCTGTTCCTCAAGATGGTGCACGAGACCGGCCAGCTCGGCCGCATCGCCACCAAGCCGACGCAGGCGCAGGAAGACGCAATCAACGCCGGCATCATCCGGTGGCTGCTCCAGGGCACGAAGTTCAAGCTCGGCCGCAAGTATGTGGTGGATGCGTACGAGGAGCATCGCGCGAACGTCGACGCCATCGTCGCGTTACTGCCGAAAGATTTCAAGGCGGGCATGGAGAACTGGGGCGGCGAGGTTCACGAGCACATCTCGGACACCAACTTCGGCATCCTGCTCCACGACATGATCAACCAGCGCCCGGCGATCGTGTACGCCACCGACCTGGACGGCGACCGCCTCACCGATCTGATGGCCGACGCGCCCGACGTCCTGCGCGCCTGGGGGCAGAAGGTGCTGGATCACGTGAAGGCCGGTAAGAAGATCGGCGATGTGTGGAAAGAAATGGGCTTTACCATGACCAACGGCAAGGACATGACCAGTGTCATGTACCGCATTCATGGTGCGCCGATTTACGAGCAAACCCTCGGCTCTGCCGATGCGATGCTGCTCCGCTTGCTTGCAGGCGACGAGACGGTGGGCGGCGAGAAGCAGCCGTACGATCCGCGCATTCACTTCGTCCTGATCAACGAAGCGTACAAGGCAGCCAATCCGGGCAACAAGCAGCTCGCCGACTGGCTCGACGCGCAGCTCGCAAACTTCGACAAGGTGTATGGCGGCAAGCGTCCCCGCTACATCGAGGGCTATCTCAAGCTGAAGCAGGCGATCAAGCCCTGGGGCACGAAGTAGCGCCTAGCGCTGCCGCGACTGCTCAGCAGGCGCGGTGATCGACAAAAGAACGCCCGCTGCGTGCGGGCGTTTTTGTTTTGCGGCGCACCGCAGCAGCCGGCCGTCCGCCAAGAAAAAAGCCCACTGGACCGGCAGGTCAGTGAGCTTCGTAAATTCGGTCGGGTGGCCGGTTGAGGAGACCGGCTCGAAAGAATCAGACGGCTTGGATGTTTGAGGCTTGCTTGCCCTTCGGGCCTTGCGTGACTTCGAAGGAGACTTTCTGGCCTTCCTTGAGCGTTTTGAAGCCGCCCATTTGTATCGCCGAGAAATGCGCGAAGAGGTCCTCACTGCCGTCGTCGGGGGTGATGAAGCCGTACCCCTTTGCGTCGTTGAACCATTTCACAGTACCAGTTGCCATACACCTTCCTTCTACCAATAAACGGGCCCGATGCCCGCACCTCGTTTGGATTTCAAGGATCGCATCAGGCCTAACCGGTCCTGCGGAAGAGCTTGAAGCCAAACACCCGATTGCTTTCTAGGCCATTTGCGGTGGGAAGTCAAGTATAGGGCCGGTATGAGGGGTGAAACCCGTGCTAAACCCACTTGAATTTTCCCCGAATGCGGCCAAAATAGCATTTGAAAAGCGGCATCGAGCTTTTTTCCAGCAATGGCGACGAGGCAGCGCGACGACACGGTACTGGAGGCGAAGAAAAGCAAGACCAGGCCGCCGCCGATGTTCAAAGTACTGCTGCTGAACGACGACTACACCCCCATGGATTTCGTCGTCCTCGTGCTGCAGAAATTCTTTGCCTTGAGCCGCGAGCGGGCTACCCAGGTGATGCTTAAGGTGCATCGCGAAGGAATGGGCGTTTGCGGTATCTATCCCAAAGACCTTGCCGCAACCAAAGTCGAACAAGTACGGTCGTACGCCAAACAGCACCAACATCCGTTACAGTGTGTAATGGAAGAGAATTGAGGTAACTTAAATCAGATGATTGCCCAGGAACTCGAAGTCAGCCTGCACATGGCCTTCATGGAAGCGCGCCAGAAGCGCCACGAATTCATTACCGTGGAGCATCTGCTGCTGGCGCTGCTCGACAATCCGTCGGCTTCCGAGGTGCTGCGTGCCTGCGCTGCGGATATCGAGGATCTCCGCAAGCTGCTGTCCGACTTCGTGACGGAACATACCCCCATACTCGCCGGCGACGACGTCGATACCCAGCCGACGCTCGGCTTTCAGCGCGTGATCCAGCGCGCCATCCTGCACGTTCAGTCCTCGGGCAAGAAGGAAGTGACCGGCGCCAACGTCCTCGTCGCCATCTTCGGCGAGAAGGACTCGCACGCCGTCTACTTCCTGCATCAGAAAGGCGTGACGCGGCTCGACGTGGTGAACTTCATCTCGCACGGCATCAGCAAGGTGCCGCAGGCGCAAAGCGCGAAGACCGAGAACGAGTCGGAAAGCGAGCACGACAGCCAGGCAGGCGGCGCGCTCGAAAGCTACACCATGAACCTCAACGCCATGGCGCTCTCCGGCAAGATCGACCCGCTGATCGGCCGCGAGAAAGAGCTCGAGCGCGTGGTGCAGACGCTGTGCCGTCGCCGCAAGAACAATCCGCTGCTGGTCGGCGAGGCCGGCGTGGGCAAGACCGCCATCGCCGAAGGTCTCGCGCGCGCGATCGTCGAGGGCGGCGTGCCGGATATCCTGAAGCGCAGCAATGTGTACTCGCTCGACATGGGTGCCTTGCTCGCGGGCACGAAGTACCGCGGTGATTTCGAGCAGCGGTTGAAAGCCGTGCTGAAACAGCTCATCGACAATCCGCACGCGATCCTCTTCATCGACGAGATCCACACATTGATCGGCGCGGGCGCCGCTTCGGGCGGAACGCTCGACGCATCCAATCTGCTGAAGCCGGCGCTCTCCACCGGCCAGCTGAAATGCATAGGCGCGACGACGTACAACGAGTACCGCGGCGTGTTCGAGAAAGACCACGCGCTGTCGCGTCGCTTCCAGAAAATCGACGTGTCGGAGCCTAGCGTCGCCGAGACGGTGCTGATCCTGAAGGGGCTGAAGTCGCGCTTCGAAGCGCACCACGGCGTGAAGTACCTGCCCGCCGCGCTGAGCGCCGCGGCCGAGCTCTCCGCGCGCTTCATCAACGACCGTCATCTGCCGGACAAGGCGATCGACGTCATCGACGAGGCAGGCGCCGCGCAGAAGATACTGCCGAAGTCCAAGCAGAAACGCGTGATCGGCAAGCACGACATCGAGGAAATCATCGCCAAGATGGCGCGCATTCCGGCGCAGAGCGTTTCCAGCGACGACCGCACGGCGCTCAAGAACCTCGATCGCGATCTGAAGGCGACGGTGTTCGGCCAGGACATCGCGATCGATGCCCTCGCCGCGGCGATCAAGATGTCGCGCAGCGGTCTGGGCAATCCGCAGAAGCCGATCGGCTGCTTCCTGTTCAGCGGCCCGACCGGCGTCGGAAAGACCGAGGTCGCGCGGCAGCTCGCGTACACCATGGGCGTCGAGCTGATCCGCTTCGACATGTCGGAGTACATGGAACGCCACGCGGTGTCGCGTCTGATCGGCGCGCCGCCCGGGTACGTCGGCTTCGATCAGGGGGGGCTCCTCACCGAGCAGATCACCAAGCATCCGTACTCGGTGCTGCTGCTCGACGAAATCGAGAAGGCGCATCCGGACATCTTCAATATCCTGCTGCAGGTGATGGATCACGGCACGCTCACCGACAACAACGGGCGCAAGGCCGACTTCCGCAACGTCGTCATCATCATGACGACCAACGCGGGGGCGGCCGAGCTTTCGAAGACGTCGATGGGCTTTACGGCGGCCAAGCAGGCGGGCGACGAGATGGGCGAGATCAAGCGGCTGTTCACGCCGGAATTCCGCAACCGTCTGGACGCAATCATCTCGTTCCAGGCGCTCACGCAGGAGATCATCCTGCGCGTTGTCGACAAGTTCCTGATGCAGCTCGAAGACCAGCTGCACGAGAAGAAGGTCGACATCACTTTCAGCGCGAGGCTGAAGGAGTACCTGGCGAAGAAAGGCTTCGATCCGCTGATGGGGGCGCGTCCGATGGCCCGTCTCATCCAGGACATCATCCGCAGCGCGTTGGCGGACGAGCTGCTGTTCGGACGGCTGGTCGGCGGCGGCAAGGTTACCGTGGATCTGGACGACGAAGACAAGGTGCGCCTCGAGTTCGCCGAGGAGGCGGCCGGCGTGGCGTAAAGCTTCACGGCTCCCAGGCAGCATCATCGACGTGCCGGCCCCTGAAAAGGCCGGCGCGTTCGCGTACAGTTACAATAATCCGCGCTGTTTCAAGGGAGGAGTGCAATGCCGGTTCGCTGGCGGCTTCGCGCCGCTTCCATCGTGTTGTGCACAATCGCTGGGCAAGCTCACGCGCAGGGTACGGATACTGCCGCCCGCTCGCTCGCGGCAACGTGCTTCACCTGCCACGGCACCGACGGCCGCAGCGTCGGCGGCGTGCCGCCGAGCCTCGCGGGGCGCGATCGCAACGAGCTCGTGCAGCAGATGAAGGACTTCAAGGCCGGCCGGCGGCCGGCGACCATCATGCAGCAGCACGCGCGGGGATACACCGACGCGCAAATCGAGCAGATCGCGGGCTATTTCGCGGCCGTGTCGCCCGCTCAGTCAAGCCGATGAGGAAAATGCGATGACGGTCGGGCGACGTGAATTCCTGAAGTGGCTGGGCACGGCGGCGGGCGCCAGCGCATTGACCGGTTGTGCTTCAACGAGCGTGCGCTCGGCCGGTCGCGTGGTCGTGGTGGGCGGCGGCTATGGCGGCGCGACTGCAGCGAAGTACGTGAAGCTGTGGGCGCCGGACATCGATGTGACGCTCGTCGAGCGCGGTGGCGAGTTTGTCTCGTGCCCGCTCAGCAACCTCGTCATCGGCGGCAACGCGCAGATGTCGGACATCACTCTGGGATACGACGGCCTGCGCAAGCGCGGTGTGCAGATCGTGCGCGACGATGCGAAGGCGGTCGACCCCGCAAAGCGGCAAGTGCGACTCGCCAGCGGCGCTACGCTTGCCTACGACCGGCTGATCGTCTCACCGGGCGTCGACGTGACGTACGAGTCGCTCCCGGGACTGCAGACCGCCGAGGCGCAGTCGCGCGTGCTGCACGCCTGGAAAGCCGGTCCGCAAACGGTCGCATTGCGCAAGCAGCTGGAAAGCATGCGCGACGGCGGCGTGTTCGTGATCCACATTCCGCGCGCGCCTTTCCGTTGTCCGCCCGGCCCGTACGAGCGTGCGTGCCAGGTCGCGGATTATTTCAGGCGCGCGAAGCCCAAGTCGAAGATCATCGTGCTCGACACCAACGAGGACCTGATCTCCAAGAAAGGGCTGTTCCTCGACGCGTGGAACGGCATGTACAAAGGCATGATCGATTACCGTCCGAACAGCGAACTCACGGACGTGGACGTCAAAACGCTCACGGCGAAGCTGCAGTTCGAGGACGTCGAGGCGGACGTGCTGAACGTGGTGCCGCCGCAGCGCGCCGGCGACATCGCGCGGCAGGCCGGCCTCGCTGCGCGTCACGGCTGGTGCGACATCGACTGGGTGACGTACGAATCGAAGCTCGTTCCGGGCGTGCATGTGCTGGGCGATGCGACGCTGTCGGCTCCCGCGATGCCGAAGTCCGCGACGATGGCGAACCAGCACGCCAAGGTGTGCGCGGCAGCCGTCATTGCGCGTATCAAGGGTGTGCCCGTCAATCCGGATCCCATGCTGGTGAACACCTGCTACAGCTTCGTCGACGGGAAGAACGTCATGCACGTCGCCTCGGTGCACCATTACAACAGCGCTCAGAAGACGATGGTGCCGATCAAGGGAGCGGGTGGACTGTCGGAAAAGGCAAGCGAGCTCGAAGCGACGTTCGCTTGGGGCTGGGCTCGCAACATCTGGGCCGACGCTCTGAACTGAATCGTCTTCATGCCGCGCTGCCGCGTCGCGCTGCGCGGCGCGGAGGTATCAGCCAGTACGTGACCGCGACCAGCAACGCGAAGGCAGCATAGGCAGTCAGGAACGCGTGCTCGGGAAAATCGAAGAACATCACGCGATGCATCCAGCGTGCGACGAAGCTGCGATCCTGATGCACGCCGCGCAGCATGTCTTCCCATACCGTGAGCGGGCACATCATGCCGAGCAGGGATTCCGCAGCCACGAAGAGTATGGCCGCGAGGTGCGCGAGGCGGTAGGCGCGATTCCTGATCCACCGCCAGCCCGCCCACGCGCCCATCCAGATCAGCGGCACGCTGCCGACGACGAACAGCACGAAGGCGAAGTGCGCGAGCAGCAGCGCGTCGGCAAGCAGCGCGCTCATGGCGGTGCCGCGCGCGCCGCGCGCCGCATCGTCAGCGCGCCACCGGCCTTGCCGGGTCGCTGACCCATTCGCTCCATGAGCCGGGATAGAGACGGGAGCCGGCAAGGCCGGCGTGTTCCATCGCGAGCAGGTTGTGACATGCCGTCACGCCCGAGCCGCACTGGTGGAGGACTTGCGCCGGCGCGCGCGCGCCGAGCACCCGCTGGAGTTCCTGTCGCAGGACGTCCGCGGGCTTGAATTGCCCCGACGCATCGAGGTTGTCGCGAAAGAAACGGTTCGTCGCGCCGGGGATATGGCCGGCGACAGGGTCTAGCGTTTCATTCTCGCCGCGGAAGCGGTCCGGGCTGCGCGCGTCGACGACGCACGTTTCGGTCGTGTCGAGATGCCGCAGGACAAAAGACGCGTCCACTGCCAGTTGCGCCTGCAAACGCGGAACGAAGCGCGCCGGCCGCGCGGGATGCACTTCTGCTGTCGTCGCGTGGCCGCTTTGTACCCAGGCCTGCCAGCCGCCGTCGATGACGGCGACGTGCGCATGACCGAGCCAGCGCAGCAGCCACCACAGGCGTGCCGCATAACAGCCCCCGCTCGCGTCGTACGCGACGACCTGGGTGTCGTTCCCTATGCCGCACTCGCCCAGCCGTATGGCGAGTGCCTGCGGGTCCGGCAGCGGGTGACGTCCGTTGCGCCCGTTGCGCGGTCCCGAGAGATCGTCGTCGAGATGGAGAAAGCGCGCGCCGGGAATGTGCGCTTTGCGGTACTCGCGGCGTCCGAGCTCGATGTCGCCGAGATCATGGCGGCAGTCGCACACCACCCAGCGCGCGTCGTCGAGGCGGCGCGCCACATCGGCGGGCGAAATGAGCGTGGTGTAATGCATGCGATGCGGCTGCTATTCGCCGATGCGGTTGCGCATGAGGCCGAGCCCCCTGATCTCGGTTTCCATCACGTCGCCGCGCTTCATGAACTCGGGAGGCGTGCGCGCATGGCCTACGCCGGCCGGCGTGCCGGTCAGGATGATGTCGCCGGGCTCGAGCGTGAGGCCCGCCGAGAGCTCGGCGATGATGCGCGGAATCTTGAAGTACATGTAGCTCGTGTTCGAGTCCTGCTTGGCGACGCCGTTCACGCGGCAGGTGATGGGCAGATTGCCCGGATCGGGAACCTCGTCCGCGGTCGCGATCCACGGGCCCATAGGCAGGTGGCCGTCCAGGCTCTTGCCTTTGAACCACTGCTGGCCGTGCTGGCGCTGCACCTCGCGCGCCGACACGTCGTTCGCGACGGTGTAGCCGAAGATGTGCTGCATCGCGTCGCCTTCGGCAATGTTGATGCCGCGGGTGCCGATGATGACCGCGAGCTCGACCTCCCAATCGAGCTTCTCCGTCACGCCGGTGTGCGTCGGCACCGCGTCGTGCGGTCCGTTCACCGTCGTCGGCGCCTTGGTGAAGAAAGCCGGATGCGCCGGCATCTCCTGCACGTGAGGGCGGGCCTTTCTGCCTTCTTCGAAATGCTCGGTGTAGTTCCAGCCCACGCAAAAGACGTTCTTGCGCGGCCGCGGGATCGGCGCGAGCAGGCGCACGCTGTCGAGCGGCACCGATTTCGCGGCCTTGGATACGGCATCGCGCACCCAGGCGAGCGCCGCAGGCCCGGCCTCGATGAGCGAGAGCATGTCGCCGGTGTTGAACGGCGCATTGCCGGCCCCCGTGAGATCGAGGACTTCGCTGCCGTTGCGCACGACGCCGATGCGCGCCCGATCCGCTGCGGTGCTCTTGTACGTGACGAGTCTCATGTGCTGTTCCTTTGTTGTAATGAGCGCCGTGCGTCAGCGCGCGAGGCGTTTGTAACGTTCGGTGGCCTTGACCAGCTCCGCACAGATGCCCGGCTCCCATGCGGCATGTCCCGCGTCGGACACGACGATGTACTCGGCTTCCGGCCACGCCTGGTGCAAGTCGTCCGCCGTGACGATAGGGCACACGGCATCGTACCGGCCCTGCACGATGACAGCCGGTATGCCGCGAACGCGCTCTACGTTGGCAAGCAGCGAATTCGGCGGCAGGAAGATGTCGTGAGTGAAGTAGTGGGCCTCGATGCGCGCGAGGCCGAGCGCGACGACGTCGCCGGCGAAATACGCGACGGTCTCGGGGCTGGGGCGAAGCGTCGAGCAGGCGCCTTCGTACGTCCCCCATGCGCGCGCCGCCGGCATGTGCACAGCGGGATCCGGATCGACGAGCCGGCGATAGTAGGCGGCGAGCAGGTCGTTGCGCTCGGCCGCCGGTATCGGTGCTGCGAACGCGCGCCAGACCTCGGGGAACAGCGTGCGCAGCCCGTACATGAACCAGTCGATCTCGCTGTCGCGGCAGAGGAAGATGCCGCGCAGTACGAGGCCGACGCAGCGGTCCGCGTGCGCTTCGGCGTAAGCGAGCGCAAGCGTGCTGCCCCACGAGCCGCCGAAGACGATCCACCGGTCGATGCCCAGCTCTACGCGCAGGCGCTCGATGTCGGCGACGAGGTGCGGCGTCGTGTTGTCGCGCAATTCGCCCAGCGGCTGCGAGCGGCCCGCGCCGCGCTGGTCGTAGATGACGATGCGGTAATGCGCGGGATCGAAAAAGCGCCGGTGTCCGGGCGCGGCGCCGGCACCGGGCCCGCCGTGCAGAAACAGCACCGGAGCGCCGTGCGGATTGCCGCACTGTTCCCAGTACATGCGATGCATGCCGTCGAGCGCGAGCATGCCGCTTGCGTACGGTTCGATGTCGGGATAGAGCGCGGTGCGCTCGCTGGCCGGAAGATCGGGCATGTCAGGGACTGCGCGAAAGAGCACGCAACATAGCACACGCGCATGCGGCGCTCAACGACGCTCAGTCGAACGCATAGCGGAAGAACAGTCCGGCCGCGCTCACCTGTCCGGCTTCTGCGCGCAGCAGGAAGCGCCGCGTGAGGTTGTATTCCACCTTCAGCACGTTGGTCGCGGTGCCCAGCCCCTGCTCGTAAATCACGTAGAGCTTGTTCGACACACGCTTGCCGACTGCGAGCACCTGGTTCGCGAGCGCGCCGCCGCCTCCTCCACCTCCGCCTCCACCTCCGCGCAGTGCGAGCGTGTCGAGCCCCAGCCTGTTCGCAAACGATCCCTGCCCGGGCTTTGCCGGGCCGAACAGCGCGGCGGCAGCGAGCGGCAGCATGGCGAGATCGGCGCGCGAGGCGTCTGCCGGGCCGTGTCCGAGCACCAGCCACGACAGCGCGTCGCCTTCCGACACCGGCGGATCGGAAACCACGCGCACCAGCGGCGCGTGCACCGTACCGGTCACCGCGACGCCGGCTTCCACCGCCTGGTTCTTGCGCATGGCGAGGATATCGAGGCCGGGATTGTCGAGCGGGCCGCCGAACACGAGCTGCCCGCGATCGATCTGCAGGCGCTGGCCGTAGGCGCTGTACGTGCCGCGCTGCGTGCGCAGCGTGCCGCGCGCAAGGAGCTCGCCGCGCTGGCCGGTCGACAGCGCGATGCGGCCGTCTATCCATGCGTCGATGCCGTGTCCGACGATGTGCAGGTCGTTGCCGAAGTCGAGCGTGAGATCCAGCGCGGCGCGCGACAGCGTCGGCGCTTCTTCCGCTCTCGGCTTGCGCCCCGCGACGATGACATCCGGACCGAGGGCCGGCAGCGTCGTCTCGGTGAATTGAAAGTAGCCCTCGTTCGCGTACAGCTTTCCGCCGAGCGCGAGCTTGCCGCGCTCGAGCGAGGCGTTGCCGTTGCCGGTGACGACGAGCCGCCGGTCCGGGCGCGCCAGCACCATCAGGCGCTCGGCTTTCCAGTCGAGGCTCGCGCGCTGTCCTTCCGTGAGCGCAAGCCTGCCCTGCGCGGTCAGCGTGCCGGCACCGCCGTGGATCACGAATTGGCGCACGTCGACCTGGTTGGACTGCAGCGTCGCGCGCAGCGTGCCGTCACGCAGGTCTATGCCTTGCGGCGGCAGCGCGACGACGAGCCGGTCGGCATCCACGGTCCCGCTCAGCATCGGCGTCCCGACGGTGCCGCTGCCGCTCACGTCGGCACGCAAGCGACCGTCGAAATAGGCGGCGCTTCCGGCAAGGCCCGACAGTGCGGCCAGGCGCGCGACTTCGAGCTGCGCGGAAAAGCGCACCGCGGAAGCTTTCGTGATCGTCTCTCCGGCGCCCGATTGTGTGGTCGCGATGCTGCCTTGCGCCGTGCCGCTCACCAGTGCGCTGCGCACGGCAGCCTGCATCTGCAATCGGCCATTCACGAGATGGCCCTCCGCGCTCAGCGTGTTGAGCCCGAGCGCGAGCGGCTGCGATGTGCCGAGCGTGAGGTCGCCGCTGTCTCGCCGCACATCGAACGTCACGGCAAGCCGCTCCTGGTGCACCACGGACCAGCGGCCCGACAGGCGCAACGAGTCCTCCGGCCGCAGCGCGATGCCGGCGAGCGCGGCCACGGGACGCACAGGCAGGCGGGCGAAGCGGCCTTCGGAATTGAGCACGCCGTCGCGATAGCGGAAGCCGGCGACCTCGAGCTCTCCGTCCATCAGCCGCGCGGACAACGGCCCGATCGTCACGTGCTGCGGGCCGAACGCCACGTCGACGGGCGCGGCGATGTCGAACGTCATCGGTCCCGCATTGCGTGCCTGCTCCACCACGCCGGACCACGCGCGGCTCGCGCGCTGCCAGCCGCCGCGCGCCTGCAATGCGAGGTCGAGATCGCCTCCTTTAGCCCGAACGGTCAGCGTATGTGCCCGTTCCGTGCCATTCGCATCGAGGTCGAGCTGCTCTCCCGACCAATTCGCTGCCTGGATGCGCCGCGTGCGCAATGCAAGGCGGAATTCGGGCGCTTCGCCGCCGCGATATTCGCCGCGCAGTGTTGCGTCACCGATCCGGGCGATTTCGGCATAAGCGAGCGCGCGGCCGCTCAGGTTCGCCTGAACGCGCGGCGCCCGCCATGTGCCCGAGAGCTGGGCCGTTCCTTGCGCTGCGCCGCCGACGCGCCGGTCGAGCAGCGACAGGTTCGCCGCGTCTATGCGCAACGCGAGCGTATCGCCTGCGGCGCCGAAAGCTCCGTCGGCTGCGACGCGATTACCGCCCCACGCGAGCTGCAGATGCGCGGCGCTCAATCGCTGACGCGCATAGGCGAAAGCACCCGCGCCTTCGAGGGATGCGCCGAGCAGGCGCGAGCGGGCGAGGGCATAGCGCACACGGACTTCCTCGCGCTCGAGCGCGCCCTGCACGCTTGCATCGCCGTTGATCGAGCCCGCCGGAAACGCGCCCCACGCCGAGGGATCGAACCCGGTCAGCCTCGCGATCACGGAATACGGCCGCGCGCCTTTCATGGAAAGCTGCGCTTCGCCCCGCGCTTCTCCGCCTCGCGCCTGCGCGCTGAAGCGCCGTATGCGGATGTCGTCGCCGACGCGCGTCGCATCGAAAGCAAGGCGTATGTCCTGCTGCGTGAGCTGAGCGGACGCGCTCTGGCGCTCGCCCTCGATCGCCGCATCGATGCGTCCGCGCAATGCGGTCTGGCGCAGCGCGCTGTGCAGCCCGCGCAGATCGAGAGCGCGCGCGTCGAGACGCAATTCCACGCGTGACGGATCGAGTGTCGCGCGTCCGGCGAGCTGGCCTGCAGCGGGCAGGTCGACCCGCAGCGGCTCGAGCACTGCGCTTTGCGGCGTCAGCGCAACTTCCGCTTCAAGCGCTGCGACGGGAAGCCGCTGCTTGTCCCACGGACCGGCGAGCGCGTTCGCTGCGCGCAGCGGTCCCGTCCAGCGCTCGCCCTGCGGTGCGAGCATGATGCGAGCGGTGACCTGCGTGCGCGGCAGCGTGGCATCGAAACGGCGCAAGTCGATGTCTTCGGCGGCGACCTCTATCTTCGAGACCGGTACGGATTCGAACGGCGCGAGCAACGCATGCACGTGGGCGGTTGCCGCTGGATGCCGCATTTCTCCTTGCACCGACAGGTTGAGCAAGGTGCCGCTGAGCTGAGCGTCGACGGCGAGCGGCACCGGCTTGTCGAGCGTCACGTGCGCTTCCGCGGCAAGCGGAAACGGCGAGCGTGCCGAGACCGTGCCTCTCGCCAGCAGGCGGCCCATGTCGTGCGTCGCCCGCAGTTCCCTTACCTCGTGCTGACGCTTGCCCCCGACATAGCTCGCGACAGCGTCGGTGAACATTTCGCGGCGACCCTCGCGCTCGACCGTGAGCTCGCCGATACGCGCGGAAGCGATGTCCATATCCATCGGCAGGGCCAGCGAGTCGGGCGCGCCGGTGCGCGATTCGCCCGGCAGCATGACGATCTCGAGACGCCGCGCGGCGAGCGTGGTCACGCGAGGACGCGAAAGCAGCACCGACCACGGCGACAGCACGAGCTGCACGTCCTCGGCGCTGACCTTCAGATCGCTGGAATCGAAGACTATGTGCTTGACGGCGACGCCATCGGCCCAGGTGCCGCTCGCATCCTGCATCGCCATTCCGGCAACGGCGCTCTGCACGCGGGCGAGCGACCACTCGAGCCCCGACGGCGTGTGAAGCAGCCATGCGAGCGCAGCGCCCAGCGCCATGACGACGATCGCGAGCACGGCCACGCTCCCGAGCAGTGCGCGCCGCATCGTCAGAAGCTGAAGCCCACGGAGAAGTGAAGGCGCATTTTTTTCGTGCGCTCGCCGTACGCCACGTCGGCGCGGAACGGCCCGACCGGAGAGCGCCAGCGCGCGCCCATGCCGTAGCCGCGCGCGGCGCGAAAGGCGCGCGGCTCGTCGAAGGCATCACCCGCATCCATGAATACCGCGGCGCCCCAGTCCGGCGTGAGCCAGCGCGTGTATTCGACGCTGCCGAGCGCGAGGTAGCGTCCGCCAACCACTGCATCGCCCTGTCGCACGCCCAGCGATTCGAAGGCGTAGCCGCGTACCGTCTGATCGCCGCCGGTGCGGAACAGGAACGAGCTGGGGATGCCGAAGCGCGAGCTTGCGAGCACGGCGCCCACTTCACCGTGCAGCGTGAGATCGGCCTCGCGCCCGAGCGGCCAGAGGAAGGTCGCTTTCGCGGCGCCACGCACGAATTGCCGTGTCGCGAGCCCCGGCAGCGAGCTGCCGAGCTGCAGCGTGCCGATGATGCCGCGGCGCGGCTGCACCAGCTCATCGGTACGGCGAAACGTTCTGCGGTAGTTGGCGAACACGGCGTGCACGCTCTCGCCGGCGGATCCGGCAATGTCCTTCTGCTCGAGGTGCCCCGAAAGGGCAACCTGCGACGGCGTGCTCCAGGGGCCCCAGTTGCGCGCCGCGCTGACCATGGCTTCCTGCGTGCGCTGCCCCTGGATGTCGGTGCGGCGCAGCCGGCTGCTGTAAGTGTTCCATCGTCCATCGGGCTCCGGCGGCGTATCGATGCTGACTTCACCGCTTTGCGCGCGCGCGTCCGCCTGCAGCAGCGTGCGCAGGCGATGCGCGCTGCCGAACAGATCGTTGTTGGCGTAATCGAGCTGCACGCGCAGCCGCGTGTCGGTGCTGAACGACGCACCGGTCTCCACGCGCTGGGTGCGTGCTTCGATCACGCTCACCAGCAGCGGCGCTGCGTCGGCGTGCGCCGGATCGGGGTCCACCGCCATCTGCACGGTGGAGAAATATCCCGTCTGCAACAGCCGCCGCTGATACAGGATGAGGCGGTCCTGGTCGTATTCCTCGCCGGGCGACAGCGGATTCAGGTTGTGCACGACGGACGCCGGGTAGCGATTGAGCCCGTTCACTTGCACGGCGCCGACGTGGAATACCGGCCCGCTGTCGAACGCGACTTCGAGCACTGCGGTGCGCTGCTGCGGGTCTATGCGCGCAGCGCTCGTCGTGATCGTCGCCGCGGCATAGCGGCCGCCGCGCAGCGAGGCGAGCGCGCTGCGCTTCGCATCGTCCCAGTCGGCCTGGCGAAAGGCGGCGCCCCGCGGCAGCGACCATTGGCTGCGCACTCTGGCGATGCGATTGCGGTCCACCGTGTTGTCGCTGCTGATCGCGCCCTCGAAGCGCAGCTCGACATCGGCGATCTGCGTGCGCGCGCCCGGCTCCACGGCGATGCGTACCGTCGACATCCCGGGACCCGGCTCGATCGTGCCGCGCACCCGGGGCTCGAAATAGCCCTCGGCAGCCATCGCCTGCTCGATCGCCGTGCGCGCTTCGGCGACGAGGCGCTCGAGCAGCTCCGGGGTCATGCGCTGGTCGCGCTGCCAGCGTACCAGATCGAGCCCGTCCTCCAGCATGCGCGCGTACGGGCGTGGCGCATCGATGACGACGCGGAAACGCGTCGCGGCGGGCGGCGTCGAAGCGGATTCGTCCTGTGCATGGGCCGCACACGCAAACACGAGGGCGGCGAGCAGGGCCAGGGTCGCCGTTTGCGGGGCGGAGAGAGGCATGGTCGTTACGCCGACGGGCAAACGCCGTGCCGGAGCCGGGGAAGGCTGCGGGTGGCGTTGCGGTATAATTGCGCACGGCCGCGTCCATTCTGCAATTGCGGTCGTCGCTCGGCCCGCGCATGCCGGCTGCGCAATACGGAAGACCTGCACCGACATGAACGATCAGCTTCGCAAAGCCGCGCTCGAATACCACAGTTCGCCCACGCCCGGAAAAATCACTGTCGCAGCCACCAAGGGGCTGATCAACCAGCGCGATCTCGCGCTTGCGTACACGCCGGGCGTTGCCGCGGTGTGCGAGGAGATCGCAGCAAAGCCCGCGGCTGCGCACGATTACACGGCGCGCGGCAATCTCGTCGCCGTCATCACCAATGGCACTGCGGTGCTCGGGCTCGGCGCCATCGGTCCGCTGGCATCCAAGCCGGTGATGGAAGGCAAGGCGGTGCTGTTCAAGAAGTTCGCCGGCATCGACGTGTTCGACATCGAGATCGACGAGCGCGACCCGCAGAAGCTGGTCGATATCATCGCGAGCCTGCAGCCGACGTTCGGCGGGATCAATCTCGAGGACATCAAGGCGCCCGAGTGCTTTCACGTCGAGCGCGAGCTGCGCAAGCGCTGCAGTATCCCGGTGTTTCACGACGACCAGCACGGCACGGCGATCATCGTGTGCGCGGCGATCGTCAACGGCCTTAAGGTCGTCGGCAAGAAAATCGGCGACGTGCGGCTGGTGGTTTCAGGCGCCGGCGCGGCGGCGCTCGCCTGCCTCGACCTGCTGGTCGCGATGGGTCTCAGGCAGGAGAACATCGTCGTCACCGACATCGTCGGCGTGGTGTACCGGGGCCGCACCGAGCTCATGGACCCGGAGAAGTCGCGCTACGCCATAGACACCGACGCGCGCACGCTGCGCGACGTCATCGGCGGTGCCGACATATTCCTGGGACTGTCGGCGGGGAAAGTGCTCGAGCCCGAGATGGTGAAGCGCATGGCGGACCGTCCGCTGATCCTCGCGCTGGCCAATCCCGAGCCCGAGATTCACCCGGATCTTGCGAAGCAGGCGAAGCCGGACGCCGTGATCGCGACGGGCCGCTCGGACTATCCGAACCAGGTCAACAACGTCCTGTGCTTTCCGTTCGTCTTCCGCGGCGCGCTCGACGTCGGCGCGACGACGATCAATCGCGAGATGGAGCTGGCGGCGGTGGCTGCGATCGCCGAGCTCGCGCAGGCCGAGCAGTCGGATATCGTCGCGATGGCGTACGGCGAGCAGAACATTTCCTTCGGCCCGGAGTACCTGATCCCGCGCCCGTTCGATCCCCGCCTCATCGGCAAGGTCGCGCCGGCGGTGGCGCAGGCCGCGATGGACAGCGGCGTGGCGACGCGTCCCATCGCCAACATGGACGCCTACCGCGATCGGCTCAACCAGTTCGTGTACCAGTCCGGCCTCATCATGAAGCCGGTGTTCGCCGCCGCCAAAGCAGCGCCGCGGCGCGTGGTGTACGCGGAAGGCGAGGAAGAGCGCATGCTGCGCGCGGCGCAGATCGTGGTGGACGAAGGCGTTGCGCGCCCGGTGCTCATCGGCCGGCCGGACGTCATCGAGTCGCGCATCGAGCGGCTGGGGCTGAGGCTACGCCGCCATTCCGATTACGAGCTGGTCGATCCGAGCAGCGATCCGCGCTACCGCGAGTACTGGCAGGAATATCACCGGCTCGCCGCGCGCCGCGGCGTGACGCCGGAATTCGCCAAGCTCGACATGCGGCGGCGCCTCACGCTGATCGGCGCGATGCTCATGCATCGCGGCGCCGCAGACGCCATGCTGTGCGGGATACTCGGCCGCTATCACAGCCACCTGCGCTTCGTCGACCAGATCATCGGCAAGCGCGCCGGCGTGAAGCAGTACGCCGCGATGAACATGCTGCTCCTGCCTCGGCGCACGGTTTTCATCTGCGATACCTACGTGAGCTTCGACCCGACCGCGGAGCAGATCGCCGAGAACACCGTGCTCGCCGCCGAGGAAATCCGCCGCTTCGGGCTGACGCCGCATGTCGCGCTGCTGTCGCATTCGAGCTTCGGCGCATCCGAGACGCCGAGCGCGGTGAAGATGCGCGCCGCGCTCGCACACATCGAGAAGCTCGATCCCACGCTGGAGGTCGACGGCGAGATGCAGGGCGATGCGGCGCTGTCCGAAGAGATCCGCAACCTGGTGTACCCGGGGTCGCGGCTGAAAGGGCAGGCGAACCTGCTCGTGATGCCGAATCTCGACGCGGCGAACATTTCGTTCAATCTGCTGAAGACCGCGGCCGGCGACGGCATCACCGTTGGCCCGATACTGCTCGGCGCGGCGCGCCCCGTGCACATCATCACGCCGTCGGCGACGGTGCGCCGCATCGTCAACATGACGGCGCTGACGGTCGTCGATGCGACCGCGCAGCGCGGAGAGCAGCGCAGCCTTCTGTAGCAGCAAGACACAACGACCTGCGCCGCGAGCGGCGCATTTGCCTTAGAGGGAGCCATGAGCCAGCACAGAATAGAGCACGACACGATGGGCGACATCGAAGTGCCGTCCGACAGGCTGTGGGGCGCGCAAACCCAGCGCAGCCTCCATCATTTTCACTTTCCCGGCGAGACCATGCCGCGCGACGTGGTGCATGCGCAGGTGCTGGTGAAGAAGGCATCCGCGCTGGTGAACGTGGCGCTGGGCGTGCTCGACAAGAAGAAGGGCGAGGCGATCGTGCGCGCGGCCGACGAAGCGCTCGCCGGCAAGCTCGACGAGCATTTCCCGCTCGTCGTCTGGCAGACGGGCTCGGGCACCCAGACCAACATGAACGTCAACGAGGTGCTCGCCAATCGCGCCTCCGAGCTGATGGGCGGCGAGCGCGGCGAGAAGCGCCTCGTGCATCCCAACGACGACGTCAACAAGGGGCAATCGTCCAATGACACGTTCCCGACGGCGATGCACGTCGCTGCCGTCATTGCCCTCGAGCGGCAGTTGAAGCCCGCGGTGAAGACGCTGCGCGACACGCTGGACGCGAAATCGCGCGACTTCATGCACGTCGTCAAGATCGGCCGCACGCACTTGCAGGACGCGACGCCCCTCACGCTGGGACAGGAGTTCTCCGGCTACGTCTCGCAGCTCGACCACGGCCGGAAGCATATCGACGGCGCGCTGCCGCACCTGTGCGAGCTCGCACTCGGCGGCACCGCGGTCGGCACCGGCCTCAACGCGCATCCGCAGTTCGCGGTGAAAGTCGCCGAAGAGCTTGCGAAGCTCACCGGCCTGCCGTTCGTCACGGCGCCGAACAAGTTCGAAGCCCTCGCTTCGTGCGACGGCGTGGTGCACGGCCACGGCGCGCTGAAGACGCTCGCGGCATCGTTGATGAAAATCGCGAACGATATCCGCTGGCTTTCCAGCGGCCCGCGCTGCGGCATCGGTGAGTTGAGCATCCCGGAAAACGAGCCGGGCAGCTCCATCATGCCGGGCAAGGTGAATCCGACGCAGTCCGAATCGATGACGATGGTGTGCTGCCAGGTGTTCGGCAACGACGTCGCCATCAACGTCGGCGGCTCGATGGGCAATTTCGAGCTCAACGTGTTCCGGCCGATGGTCATCCGCAACTTCCTGCACAGCGCGAGCCTGCTTGCGCACGCCTGCCGGAACTTCAACGAGCATTGCGCGGTCGGCATAGAGCCGAACATGGCGCGCATCGACCAGTTGATGCACGATTCGCTCATGCTGGTCACCGCGCTCAATCCGCACATCGGCTACGAGAAGGCGGCCGCGATCGCGAAGAACGCGCACAAAAAGGGCCTCACGCTCAAGGAATCGGCCGTGTCGCTCGGGCATCTCACCGCCGAGCAGTTCGATCAGTGGGTGAAGCCGGAAGACATGGTGGGGATGGATCTCAGGAAGCGGTGATGCGTGGCGGGTAGGACGAAGAAGGCGGGCGACCGCCGCAGCGGGCGCGCTGCGCAGCGGCGCGTCGCGCTGGTGTCCGGCGGCAACCGCGGCATTGGCTATGCCATCTGCCGCGCGCTGGCCCGCAAAGGCTGCGCCGTGGTGCTCGGCGCGCGCAACGCCGCCGAAGGCCGCGCTGCCGCAGCGGCGCTTCAGGCGGAGGGCCTTACCGTCGAATTCCGCCTGCTCGATGTGGCGCGCGACGCGAGCGTGCGGGCTTGCGTTGCGGCGGTGATGAAGCGCCACGGCCGCATCGACATCCTCGTCAACAATGCCGGCGTGCTGCTCGATCCCAGGGGCTCGCGCGTGCTCGACTCGCGTCTCAATACCTATCGCGACACGCTCGAAGTGAATTTCTACGGGGCGGTGCGGCTTGCGCAGGCCGTGGCGCCGCCGATGCGCACGGCGCGCTACGGACGCATCGTCAACCTGTCGAGCGGGCTGGGGCAGTTGCGCGACATGGGAACCGGGACGCCCGCTTACCGCGTGTCGAAGACGGCGCTCAATGCGCTCACCCGCATGCTGGCGGCCGAGCTGAAAGACACCGGCGTGCTGGTGAACTCGATGTGCCCGGGCTGGGTGCGCACGCGCATGGGCGGACCCAAGGCCGAGCGAAAGCCCGAGCAGGCCGCCGACACCGCCGTGTGGCTTGCGATGCTGCCGCCATCGGGACCGAGCGGCGGATTTTTCCGCGATCGCAAGCGCCTGCCGTGGTAGCGTAGCTCGCGTCGATCATCCGGGAGGAGCAATGGACCCACAGACCTACGCCGGCAGTTGCCTGTGCGGCGCCGTGCGCTTCGATTTCGCAGCGCCTTCGGCATTCCGCTACTGTCATTGCGAGCGTTGCCGCAAGGCGACCGGCACCGCGCACGCAGCGAACATCTTCGTTCCCGCCGATAGCTTCCACTGGCGCGCCGGCGAAGATCGCATCAGGCGCTATGACCTGCCGAACGCGCGGCGCTTCTCGGTGTGGTTCTGCGGCGAATGTGGCACCCGCGTGCCGCACAAGATCCGCGAGCGGGGCGACTACCTCGTGCCCGCCGGCATAGTCGACACGCGGCTGGACGCGCGTCCGCAGGAGAATATCTTCTGGGCTTCCAGGGCGGACTGGTGCGTGGCTCCCTCGGAGCTGCCGAAGCACGACCAGTATCCTGCATGAGAGGCTCGCTGCCCCGTCGCGGCGACGGGGCAGCGGCATGCAGCGGCTTTACTTGATGTTGAGCAGCGTCATCGCTTTCGCGAGCGTGTCGACGGATTCCTGGTGCTTTCCCGCCTTGTGCAGCGTTTCGCCTTCGGCGCGGTACTTCTTGACCTGCGTGAGCTGCTCCTCGCTGAGCCTGGGATTCCTGCTCATCGCTTCGTCGATCTTCTTCATGTCCGCCGGGCAGTGAAAGGCATAGGTCAGCGTGCTCGACAGGGCAAGAGATGCAGCAACGGCCACCTGTATCAGCTTCATGGTTTTTCTCCTCCGGTTGGATGCAGCGTCGCCAGTGTAAAGGCGCCGGCGCGGTTGTCAATGCTGCAGGGTCGATGACGTTCCGCGGCGTTCGCGGTTACAATCTGCCGCGTTCCGTACGCCGGCCCCTCTCTTGGCTTCAACACCCGCTCCCATGCCTTTATTCCCGCTCTCCCGCGAGGAGATTGCGCGAAGGCTCGCCCGGCCGGCGCCACGGCCGACGGCTGAAGACAAGCACCTGTTCGGCCTGCCGAGCGGTGCGTCGGCGACGGAAGCCGCTGTCATGCTGCCGCTCGTCCACCGGGAAGGCGCCGTCCACGTGCTGTTCACGCAACGCACGGCGCATCTTGCCGATCATGCCGGGCAGATCAGCTTTCCCGGAGGCCGCGTCGAGCCGGAGGATGCGAGCCGCGAAGTCACTGCGCTGCGCGAGACCGAGGAGGAGATCGGGCTGCCGAGAGGGCGCATCGACGTGCTCGCCCGGCTGCCGTTGTACGAAGTGCCTTCGGGCTTTCGCATCACGCCGGTCGTGGGCTGGATAGAAGCCCCGTTCGCCCTTCAGCTCGACGCCTTCGAGGTTGCCGAAGTGTTCGAGGTGCCGGTCGAGCATTTTCTGAGGCCGCAGAATTACGTGCGTCGCGACTATCATTTTCGCGGCCGCCATCGTCATTACCTGGCGGTGCCGTACGAGGGGCGCTACATCTGGGGCGCGACAGCGGGGATGCTGTATTCGTTCTGCACCGCATTGCTCGCGGAGGACCGGTAATGGCGGCGGCCAAGGTGCCCTCGACGCCTGCGGTACTCGCGCTGCGGGCGGCAGGCGTTGCGTTCAAGCCGCATTTCTACGAATACGAGGAGCACGGCGGCACTGCAGTGTCCTCGCGCGAGCTGGACGTGAACGAGCACGAGGTGGTGAAGACGCTGGTGATGGCGGACGACAACGAGCGCCCAATCATCGTGCTGATGCACGGCGACATGAAAGTGTCCACCAAGGCGCTTGCGCGCACGCTCGGCGTGAAGCGTGTCGAGCCGTGCCGTCCCGATGTCGCGCACAAGCACTCCGGCTACCAGGTCGGCGGCACGTCGCCGTTCGGCACGCGCAAGCGCATGCCGGTTTACGTCGAGCGCACCATCCTCGCGTTGCCGCACATCTACATCAACGGCGGCAGCCGCGGTTTCCTGGTGGAGATCGATCCGGCAGCGATCACCACCGTGCTCGGCGCGACGCCGGTGTACGTTGCCATACCGGGGGACTGACGCCGCGAAATCGGCGGTTTGCGCGGTTGCCTTGCCGTGGGTTCGCCGGTATAAAGGGGACAGGACAGCACAGCAGGTTCGCGATGAGCCGCGCATTTGTCAAAGAGAGCGACGATGATCTGGTCGCCGGGGAGTTGCCCGAGCGGCCGGTGCCTGTGCATGTCAATTACGTGACGCCGCGGGGCCTCGAGATGCTCCAGGCGCGGTTGAAGGAGCTGCAGGACCGCCACGAAGAGGTGAAGCGCGTCTCCGAGGAAGATTCGGCGGCGAAGCAGGCGATGCGCGAAATCGACCGCGATCTGCGCTACGTGAACGCGCAGCTCGAGCGCGTCGTGGTGGTGGACCCGGCCCAGCAGCCGCGCGACGAAGTGCATTTCGGCGCATGCGTGAAAATCGAGGACGAGGAAGGCGTGGTGCACGAGTTCACGCTGGTTGGAGACGACGAGGCCGACGTATCGGCGGGAAGGATCAGCTGGGCGTCGCCGCTCGCCCGCGCGCTCATGAACGGCAAGGCCGGCGATACCATCACCTGGCGGCGGCCCGCCGGCGAAACCGAGGTCGAAATCCTCAGCATACGGTACCCGGACGCGTAGACCGGCTGCGGCGCGCTGCCGCGTTCGATTCGCAGCCCAGAACTGCGATCGGCAAGATAACAACTCCATGAAATTTCTGTCTCTCGTCATTGCACTCCTCATCGAGCAGGCGCGCCCGCTGCGCAAGGGCAACGCCGTCTACGCGGCATTCGAGCGCTATGCCGAGCTGCTCGAGGGGCATCTCAACGCCGGCGAATTCCGGCAGGGCGTGCTCGCCTGGCTGCTCGCCGTGCTGCCGCCCGCGCTGGTCGCGGCGCTCATCTACGCGCTGCTGCACCGGCTCTCTCCGTTCATTGCGCTCGTATGGAGCGTGCTGGTCCTCTATGCGACCATGGGCTTTCGCCAGTTCAGCCACTACTACACGGAAATCCAGCAGGCGCTGCGCGAAGGCGACGTCGCGACGGCGCGCGATCGCGTCAACATCTGGCGTGGCGGCGGAGCGGGCGAGTTCACCGCGGGCGAAGTGGCGCGCGTGTCGATCGAGCTCGGTCTCGTCGGCTCGCATCGTCACGTGTTCGGGCCGGTCGTCTGGTTCATCGTTCTCGGCCCGGCCGGCGCGGTGATCTATCGTATCGCTGCGCTGCTGAACGAGGACTGGGGCTCGCGCGCCGATCCGGAGTTCAGCGAGTTCGCGCGCTTTGCCCGGCGTTGTTTCTTCTGGCTGGACTGGCTGCCCGCACGGCTCACTGCCGCGAGCTTTGCCGTCGTCGGCAATTTCGAGGATGCCGTCTACTGCTGGCGCACGCAGGCGCGCTCGTGGGCGGCAAAGGCGCAGGACGTCATCCTCGCGAGCGGCGGCGGCGCGCTCGGGGTGCGTCTCGGAGACGCGCTGCATCAGTACGACGGTCTCGAGCTGCGCGCCGAGCTCGGCATCGGCGACGAGGCCGATGCCGATTACATGCAAAGCGCGGTCGGCCTCATCTGGCGCGCACTGGTGCTGTGGGTGTTCCTGGTGTTCCTCGTCACCGTGGCGCACTCCCTCGGCTGACGCGTTTCGTCCCGCGCGGCGCTTTCAGTGGTACCCCATGTCGCCGCGCACCTTGCCGCGGAACACCCAGTACGACCATCCCGTGTACATGAAGATGATCGGAATGAGGAATAGCGTGCCTATGAGCAGGAACGCCTGCGTGCGCGCCGGCGCCGCGGCTTCCCACAGCGTGAGCGTATGCGGCACGATGTACGGGAACAGGCTGATCGCGAGCCCGAGGTAGCACGCGAGGAACAGTCCCATCGCGGCGAAGAACGGCCAGGTGTCGCGGCCTCGCGCCAATGCGCGCCACAGTCCCGCGGCGATCAGCAGCGTGGCGATCGGCAACGGCGCAAGAAATGCCATGTTGGGCCACGAGAACCAGCGTTCCGCGATGCGCTCGTGCAGCAGCGGCGTCCAGATGCTCACCAGCGCGATGAAGCCCAGCACGCCCAGCAGCGCGAGCTGCGCCATGCGCCGCGACCAGTCGTGCAGCGGCCCTTCCGTTTTCATCACCAGCCAGGTCGCGCCCAGCAGCACGTAGCCTGCGATGAGCCCGAGGCCGGTCGCGAGGACGAAAGGGTGCACCCAGTCCCACACCGTGCCGTGGTACTGGCCTCGCACGACGTCGAAGCCCATCACGTACTTGCCGAGCACGCAGCCTTGCGCAAAGGTTGCTATCAGCGAACCCCAGAAGAAAGCGCGGTCCCAGTGCCTGCGGCTGGTCTGTGCTGTCGCGCGGAACTCGAAGGCAACACCACGGAACAGCAGACCCAGCAGCATCGCGAGCACCGGGAAGTACAACGCGGGGAAGATGATCGCGAACGCAGCGGGAAACGCGGTGAACATGCCGATGCCGCCCATCACCAGCCAGGTCTCGTTGCCGTCCCAGATCGGCGCGACGCTCGCGATCATGAGCTGCCGCGCATCGTCGCCGGGCGCGAACGGAAACAGGATGCCTACGCCGAGATCGAAGCCGTCGAGCAGCACGTACATGAATACGCTCAGCGCCAGTATGGCGGTCCACAGCGGTACGAGGTCGAGTGTCATGTCATCCTCGCCGGGCTGGTCGCCCCGGAGAGCGGGCGCGCAGGGCGCTTGGTGTGCGCCGGCGGGCCTGCGGCATGCGGCGCTTCCGGTATGCCGCGCTGGACGATACGCACGAGGTAATAGAGGCCCGAGCCGAAAATAATGGCGTAGACGAGCGCGTATGCCGCGAACGAGATCAGCACGTCGGCAGCCGTGAGCACCGGGCTCACCGCCTCCGCCGTGCGCAGGTGGCCGTATACGACCCAGGGCTGGCGGCCCACCTCGGTCGTGATCCAGCCTGCGGTGACGGCGATGTAGCCGAGCGGTATGCCGTAAGGCAGCAGGCGCAGGAAACGCGGCGCGTCATACAAGCGCCGCCGCCATGCGAGCCAGCCTGCGGCAGCCGTCAACGCGAGCATCGTCGCCCAGCATGCCACCATGATGCGGAAGCCGAAGAAGACAGGCGGCACCGGGGGCCGATCGCTGCGCGCAAATTCCTTCAGCCCGCGCACCTCGCCGTTCCAGTCGTGCGTGAGGTACAGGCTCCCGAGCTTCGGTATGGCGATCTCGGCGCGATTCACTTCGCGAGCCTCGTCGGGAATGGCGAACAGCACCGCTGGCTGCCCGCTGCGCGTTTCCCAGATGCCTTCGATCGCGGCAAGCTTCGCAGGCTGGTGCTCGAGCGTATTCACGCCGTGCAAATCGCCGAGCACAGCCTGCACCGGCACGAGGACGGCGCTCAGCAGGAAGCCCATCGTCATCATGATCTTCGCTTCGGCGACATGGCGTCCGCGGCGCAGGTACCACGCGGCGACACCGATGACCGTGAACGCGGTCGTGAGATAGACGGCTATGACGGTGTGCGTGAAGCGGTAGGGAAACGACGGATTGAAGATGACCTTCACCCAGTCCATGGGCACGAAGCGGCCGTCGATGATCTCGTGGCCGGCGGGCGTTTGCATCCAGCTGTTTGCTGCGAGTATCCAGAACGCGGAGAAAAGCGTGCCCGCGGCGACGATGACCGCCGAGCCGAAATGCGCCCAAGGCGGCACCAGCTTGCGGCCGAACAGCAATATGCCGAGGAACGCCGCCTCCAGGAAGAACGCCGTCAGTCCCTCGTAGCCCATGAGCGGCCCGACCACGCCGCCTGCGAGCTCGGAATAGCGGCTCCAGTTGGTGCCGAACTGGAAAGGCATGACGATGCCAGACACCACCCCCATGCCGAAGGACACCGAAAAGATCTTCAGCCAGAACGCCGAGATGCGCAGGAATTCCTCACGACGCGTGTAGAGGTACGCGCCTTCGAGCACGGCGATGTACGACGCAAGGCCGATGGTGAAGGCGGGCAGCAGAAAGTGGAAGACGATCAGGAAGGCGAACTGCAGGCGGGACAGAAAGACCGGATCGAACACGATACGACTCCGCTCGCGCGACGGGAACAGCCGCACCCGATAGACCGCGGCGCAGCCGTTGCGTTCCAGCCCCCGGCTGAGGGTTAGTACGCCGTCAGCTTCGCCTGCTTCAGCCGCTCGTCCACCAGCCTGCGATAGGACTCGACGCGCTGGCCCCTTACGCGCCCGGCCGCGCATGCCGCCGTGATTTCGCAGCCCGGCTCCTGGAGGTGCAGGCAGTCGCGGAACCGGCACAGCCCCAGCAACGGGCGAAATTCGACGTAGCCGGCCGCGATGTCGCGCGGCTCGATGTGGTTCAAGCCGAATTCCTGCATGCCCGGCGAGTCGATGACGTCTGCGCCCGGCTCGAGGTGGTACAGCTCGGCGTGGGTCGTGGTGTGGCGCCCGGCGTCGAGCGCTTCGGAGAGTGCGCCCACGCGCGCTGCGGCATCGGGCACGAGGCGGTTGACGATGGTGCTCTTGCCCATCCCTGACTGGCCGACCAGCACGCTCACGTGCCCTTGCAGGAACGCCCTCAGCACGCTCACGTCCTGCTTCGCGCTCAGGCTCACCACGCGATAGCCGAGGGCGCGATAGTCCGCGAGCGCGGCACTGGCGGCGCCATGGCCGGGCAGGTCCTGCTTGTTGAGCGCGATGAGCGCGGCGATACCTTCGTGCTCGGCTGCGACGAGGCAGCGATCGAGCAACTCGCGGTGCACGCTCGGCACCGGCGCGATGACCACGATGATCTGGGTGACGTTGGCAGCGAAGAATTTCTGGCGGTACGGATCGGACCGGTAGAAGAGCGACGAGCGCGGCTCGGTTTCCTCGATGACGCCCTGGCCCGGCCCGGTGGCGCCGATCAGCACCCGATCGCCACAGGCGACATCGCGCGTCTTGCCCCGGGTGACGCAGTCGAGCAGCAAGCCGTCGGGCAGCTCGATGCGGTAGCGGCGGCCGTACGCGGCGACGACGAGGCCGCGCTGCCTGGGAACCACGGCGGCTTTGCGGCGCTTCGCGTCGGGCGCGCTAGTTTTCAATGCGTGCCGTCAGCGGCATGGGCGCGCGCCGGTTACAGGTCGAACAGCGCATCGACTTTGGCCGCGCAGATGAAGTCGTTCACCGAAAGCCCGTGGATCGCGTGCGTGGTGTAGCCCACGCGCACGGTGTTGTATCCGACCGCCATGTCGGGGTGGTGATCCTCGCGATGCGAGATCCATGCAACGGCGTTGGCGAAGGCGACCGCCTGGTAATGGTTCTTGAACGTATAGGTCTTGCCGATCGCATCGTCGTGCAGCTCCCAGCCCTGCAACTGGGCGAGGAGGTTGCGCGCTTCCTCGCGTTTCAGCGGCTCCACGCCGCCTTCACAGGGCTTGCAGCGGGAACGGGCAAGGTCCAGGGGTTCCATGACGGTCTCCGGTGCCGGATCAGGCCGCGCCGGCCTGTTGCAGGCGCCGTATGCGCTGCAGCGCGGGCGGATGGGAATCGTAGAACGCGGAATGGAGCGGATCGGGCGTGAGCGTTGCGGCGTTGTCCTTGTACAGCTTCACCAGCGCCGTGACGAGGTCGCCTGCGGATGCGTGCTCGGTCGCATACTGATCGGCTTCGAACTCGTGCTTGCGCGAGTAGCTGCTCAGGAGCGGCTGCGCGAGGAATGAAAAGCTCGGAACGATGACGAAAAAGAGAACGAGCGCCATGGCGGTCGACCGGGACGTGACGCCGAGGCCTTCGTAGAACCACGGCTGGTGCATGAGAAAGTCGAGCAGCCACATGAAGGCGAGGCTCGCGCCGAATATCCACGCCATGCGCTTGGCCACATGCTTCAGCCGGAAATGCCCCAGCTCGTGCGCGAGCACCGCCTCGACCTCCGGCGGCTCCAGCCGCGTCAGCAGCGTGTCGAAGAAGACGATGCGCTTCGACTTGCCGAAGCCGGTGAAGTAGGCGTTGCCATGGCTGCTGCGGCGCGAGCCGTCCATCACCATCAACCCCTTCACCTTGAAGCCGCAGCGCTCGAGCAGGCGCTGCACGCGGCTGCGCAGCTCGGCGTCGTCCAGCGGCGAGAACTTGTTGAACAGCGGCGCGATCCACAACGGATAGATGGCGAGCAGCACCACGTTGAACGTGACCCACACCAGCCACGCATAGATCCACCAGCGCTCACCGCTGCGTTCCATGAGCCACAGTATGCAGGCCGCGAGCGGCAGGCCGAACACCGCGCCGACCAGGAGGTTCTTCACCAGGTCGATGACGAACAGGCGGGGCGTCATCTTGTTGAAGCCGAAGCGCTGCTCGATGACGAAGGTGCGATAGATCGAGAACGGCAGCTCCACCACTGTCATGGCCAGCATGACGAGCACCAGGAACGCAAGCTCGCGCGGTATGCCCGGTCCGAACAGCGCCGAAGCTCCGTCGTACAGCAGCTGCAGGCCGCCGCCGAAGGTGAGCGCAAGCGCAAGCGCGGCATCGAGCAGGACGTTCGCCATCGCAAAGCGCGTCTTCGCGATCGTATAGTCCGCGGCGTGCTGGTGTGCATCGAGGCTGATGTCCGACGCGAACGGCGCCGGGACCGCGCCGCGATGAGCAGCCACGTGCGCGAGATGACGCCGCGCGAGCCACAGGCGCAACGCGCCGGTGGCGAGCAGTGCTGCGAGGAACGTGAGGGCGAAGGGTGTCATGTGACGCGGGAAAAACTATGACAGAATACGGCTCCACAAAGCAGAGCTGATTATGGCACAAGACCCCGCCAACCTCATCTGGATAGACATGGAGATGAGCGGTCTGGATCCCGAGAAGGAACGCATACTCGAAATCGCAGTCGTGGTGACGGACGGCCAGCTCAATACCGTCGCCGAAGCCCCGGTGCTCGTCGTGCATCAGCCCGCCGCCCTGCTCGATGCGATGGACGAGTGGAACCGCTCAACGCACGGCAAGTCAGGGCTCGTGGATCGCGTGAAGGCCTCGACGCTGTCCGAAACGCAAGCGGAGGAGCGCATGCTGGCGTTTCTCGAGCAGCACGTGCCGCCGCGCATATCGCCCATGTGCGGCAACTCGGTGCACCAGGACCGGCGTTTCCTTGCGCGTTACATGCCGCGGCTGGAGGCTTTCTTCATGTATCGCAATCTCGACGTGAGCACGCTGAAGGAGCTCGCGCGGCGCTGGAAGCCCGGGATCATGGCCGGGCTCACCAAGCACGGCAAGCACGAAGCGCTCGCCGACATCCACGAGTCGATCGACGAGCTCAAGTACTACCGCGAGCACCTGCTGAAGCTCTGACGCGGCGCGTGCCGCTGCGCACGGCGGCGCGCCGCGACGTTACTCCAGGCGTATTTCGCCGTCGAAGCGGATGTTGATGTCGAGCCCCGCGACGTTGAGCGTCATGTTCACGGGAAACGCCTCGTTGCCTTTGAGCTTGCCGTCGTCGACCGCCTTGGTGACGGCTTTCTCGATGGCGAGCTGTGAATTGACGCCGACCGTCTTCAGGAACTTCCGTATGCTCATGTTCAGTGTTTCATCGTTCATCTCGTTGCTCCTTTAGCCGCGGTGCCGCTGGTAGAAATTCATGAGGCCGTTGGTCGAGCCGTCGTGCGAGGCGACGTCTTCGGCCGAGGCGAGCTCGGGAAGTATGCGATCGGCGAGCCGCTTGCCGAGCTCTACGCCCCATTGGTCGAAGGCATTGATGTCCCAGACGACGCTCTGCACGTATACCTTGTGCTCGTACAGCGCGATGAGCATGCCGAGGTGATAAGGGTCGAGCTCGTCCACCAGTATCGATGTCGTGGGACGGTTGCCCGGAAATACCCGGTGCGGCGCGAGCCGCTCTGCTTCCGCTGGCGCGACGCCCGCGGCCTGCATTTCAGAGCGCACTTCGTCCGCCGTCCTGCCCTTCATCAGCGCTTCGCTCTGCGCGAAGAAATTCGACAGCAGCGCCGCGTGATGCGCGGCATGCGGATGGCGCACCTTGCAGGCGGCGATGAGATCCGAAGGGATGACTTGCGTCCCCTGGTGCAGCAGCTGATAGAACGCGTGCTGTCCGTTGGTGCCCGGCTCGCCCCACACCACGCCGCCCGTCGCAAAATCGACCGGCTCGCCGGAGCGCGTGACTCGCTTGCCGAGACTTTCCATCTCGAGCTGCTGCAAATACGCGGGCAGGCGTGCGAGCGCCTGCGCATAAGGCAGCACCGCGCGCGAAGTCGCCCCCAGCGCGTCGCCGTACCAGACGTCGAGCAGTCCCATGACGGCCGGCATGTTGCTTTCCAGCGGCGCGGTGCGGAAATGCGTATCCATGGCACGCGCGCCGGCGTGCATCCGCAGGTACTGCTCCATGCCGAGCTGCAGCGCGACCGGCAGCCCGATCGCGGACCACAGCGAATAGCGGCCGCCGACCCAGTCCCACATTTCGAACACGTTGTCGCTGCCGATGCCGAAACGCGCGGTCTCTGCAACGTTGGACGACACGGCGACGAAGTGGCGCGCGACGGCCGCTTCGCTGCCGAGCCGGCCGACGAGCCACGAGCGCGCCGTGCGCGCGTTGAGCATCGTCTCCTGCGTGGTGAACGTCTTCGAGGCGACCACGAACAGCGTGCGTGCGGCATCCACGGCTGCCAATATGCGATGAGCCGCTTCGCCGTCGACGTTCGAGAGGAAGTGCACATGCACCCGGCCGTCGGAATAGGACTGCAGCGCGTCGCAGGCGAGCTCGGGCCCCAGGTACGAGCCGCCGATGCCGATGTTGACGACGTCCGTTATGGTGGCGCCGGTGTGGCCGAGATGGTCGCCGCCGCGCACGCGTTCGGTGAACCCGCGCATCCTGTCGAGCACGCGGGCGACGTCGGCGGAGATGTCCCTGCCATCGATGCTGAAGCCCGGTCCGCCGCGCAGCGCGACATGCAGCGCCGCCCGGTTTTCCGTGTTGTTGACGTGCTGACCGCCGAACATCGCCTGGATCGCGCCGGGCACGTCGCGCTCGTGCGCGAGAGCGGCGAGCCGCCGCAGCGCCTCGTCATCCAGCAGATGCTTGGAGTAGTCCAGCAGCATGCCGTCATGCTCGATCGACAGGCGCTGGAAGCGGGCGGGGTCGCGCGCGTATTCGCCGCGAAGATCGTATCGGCCGAGCTCGCGGGCGCGTGCGAGAACGGCGCGCCAGGCTTTCGATTCAGTGAGTCGCGTCATGGCAGGATCCGGAGGATGAGGCATGACCGTGTTGCCGGTTGGGCGTGCATGGTGCATTTTACCTGTTCGCGCCTGCGCCAGTGCCGGCGACAGCCGCGCGGAAACGGAGGGGTGATCATGTTGCCTGCCTTGACGGCCTTGCTCGTGTTCCAGTTGACAGGGGAAGTGCTGGTGCTGCTCACTGCGTTGCCGGTGCCCGGGCCGGTGATCGGCATGCTGCTGCTGGTCCTGTCGCTGAGCGCCCGGGGCGAGCTGCCGGTGGCATTGCGCGATACGGCCAACGGGATGCTCCAGCATCTTTCGCTGCTGTTCGTCCCGGCCGGGGTCGGCGTGATGGTCCACTACGCGCGCATTGCCAACGAGCTGCCGGCCATCGTGGTGTGCGTGGTAGCAAGTACCGTGCTGACGATTGCAGCGACGGCCTCGGTCATGAAGGCCCTCATGCCGCGAGGTGACGCATGATGCCGCCGCGCATTGCCGACATCTGGGTCTACCTGTCGGCCAGCCCGCTGCTCGGCCTGACCATCACGCTGGTCGCGTATCAGGGCGCGTACTGGCTGTACCGCCGTTCCGGTTTCAATCCGCTGGTGAATCCCGTCGCGATCGCCGTCGCGGCGCTGGTGCTTGCGCTGCGCGTCACGGATACGCCTTACGCGCAGTACTTCGAGGGCGCCCAGTTCGTGCACTTTCTCCTCGGACCTGCCACCGTCGCGCTCGCCGTGCCGCTCTACGCGCAATGGCACCGGCTGCGCGCCGCGTGGAGGCCCTTGCTCGCCGCGCTCTTCACCGGTTCTCTGGTCGCCATCGGATCGGCGCTGGCCCTGGGCCGGCTGCTCGGCGTGAGCGACACCACACTGTACGCGCTGGCGCCGAAATCGGTCACGGCGCCGATCGCGATGGGAATCGCCGAGAAGATCGGCGGCATTCCATCGCTCACTGCAGTGCTCGTCATCCTGACCGGGATCAGCGGGGCGGCGCTGGCGAAATGGGTGCTCGACGCGCTGCGCATAGGCGATCACGCAGTACGCGGATTCGCCGTCGGCGTGGCCTCGCACGGCATAGGCACGGCCCGCGCTTTCCAGGTGAGCGAGCAGGCGGGCGCGTTCGCGGGACTCGGCATGGGGTTGAACGGCGTGCTGACCGCGGCGATGCTGCCGCTGCTGTTCGCGCTTGCGAGGAGCTGGTGATGTCTGCTGTCGCGCGAGCGCTCGCGCTGGCCATCGCGGATGCAGCGCGTCCGCGCATGCTGGCCCTCATGCTGCTGCCGGCAGGCGCGGCGTTGCTCCTGTGGTCGCTCGCGGCCTGGGCATATTGGGGCGCGTGGACCGGCTGGGTCGCGCACGTGATCGCCGGCAGCGCGGTCGCGCAGTCGGGCTCGTCATGGGGCGCGTGGCTGTCGTCCTCGGCAAGCGCGCTGCTGGTCATCGTCTTCCTCGTTCCCGCAGTGATCGTCACTGCGCTGCTGGTGAACGAAGCGGTCGTGATGCCTTTGCTGCTTGCGTATGTGCGGGACCGTCACTATCGGCATCTGCAGCGCAAGGGGTTTGGCACGGCTTTGGGAAGCCTTGCGAACGCCGCTGTGAGCGCCGCGCTGTTCATCGTGTTATGGCTGGCCACCCTGCCGCTGTGGCTCACCGGCATAGGCGCGCTGATCGCGCCATTGCTCAATTCGGCGTACCTCAACATGCGCGTCTTCCGCTACGACGCGCTTGCCGAGCACGCGAGCGCCGCGGAATATGCGGCGATCAAACATACCGCGCGCGGGCGGCTGTATGCGCTCGGCGTGGCGGTCAGCGCGTTGTACTACGTGCCCGGAGTGAATCTGGTTGCGCCGGTCGTGAGCACGCTCGCCTACACGCACTTCTGCCTGGACGCGCTTCAGCGGTTGCGCGGCTCCGGCGTGCGCACGTGAGGCCCGAGCTCGCGGCGCAGGAACCGGTGGAAGTGTTCCATGCCGTCCTCGAGCGGTGACTGGTAAGGCCCGGTCTCGCTGATGCCCTGCCGGAGCAGCGCCTTGCGTCCCTCCGTCATGCGCGCGATGATTTCCGCGTCTTCGACGGCGGTTTCCTGGTACGCGGCCTGTTCCGCTTCGACGAATTCGCGCTCGAACAGCGCAATGTCCTCGGGGTAGTAATACTCCACGACGTTGCTGCACGCTTCGGGGCCGCGCGGAATGATCGTGCTCACGACCAGCGAGTACGGATACCACTCCACCATGACGTTGGGGAAATACGTGAGCCAGATCGCGCCGTGCTTGGGCGGCTGGCCTTCGGTATAGCGCAGCACCTGCTCGTGCCAGCGCCGGTATGTCTCGCTGCCCGGACGCGACAGGCGCTTGTTGACGCCGCAGCGCTGAACGCTGTACCAGTCGCCGAATTCCCAGCGCAGATCGCCGACGTTCACAAACTGTCCCAGGCCGGGGTGGAAAGGCTCGACGTGGTAGTCCTCGAGATACACCTCGATGAAAGTCTTCCAGTTGCAGGCGTACTCGTCGACTTCGACGCGGTCGAGCATGTAATTCGAGAAGTCGAGGTCGTCGATGCAGCCCAGCGCCGCGAGATCGCGCGCGACATTGCGCTTGCCTGCGAACAGCAGCCCGTTCCAGTTCGCGAGCGGCACTTTCGCGAGATCGAGGCACGGATTCTTCTCGAAATGCGGCGCGCCGAGCAATCGTCCGTCCAGCGCGTACGTCCAGCGGTGCAGCGGGCACACGATGTTGCGCGCCGTTCCGCGGCCTTTGAGGATCACCGCCTGGCGATGGCGGCAGATGTTCGACAGCAGCTCTATGCCTTGCGCGTTGCGCACCAGCGCGCGCGCATTGCCCAGCCACGTGAGCGTCTGGTAATCGCCCGCATTCGGGACCATCAGCTCGTGGCCCACGTACCCCGGACCGTCATCGAAGAGCATGCGTTTCTCCAGCTCGTAGATGGCGGAATCGAAATACCAGTGGACAGGCAGCTGCGACGTTGCTTCGCCGAGTGCCGCAAGCGTGGAAAGATCTGACATGCAGTCGCTGTTCGGTGATTGGATGGAGCGCCGGTTTCGTCCGGCAAATTATTGAGGCAAGCTACTGATAAAAATGACTTATTTTTGCCCACGGGGGGCGAAAAAGCAATCCTGCGCCGGGTCCGCTCATTCCGCGGGATCGGTAACTCCGCGTTTCTTCAGCACAATGTCGCCGTACCAAGCCGTCACCTTTTCCCGTGTGTTGTCCGTGTCCGTTGCCAATGCGACTGCCGATACGGCCGGGGGTTCCTCGCCGAAGGCCTGGCGGAAGTCGTCCGCGACATTGCGTTCCACCGTCCGCCACTGTCCCGCATGCTGCGGGCCGCTGTCCGCGACGATGATGCGCACACGCGAGGTGTACGGGCTTTTCAACACCGTGCCGGCAGGCAATCGCGAGTCCCACACGTAGCACAACGCCGCGGCGGGTACGCTCGGATCGTAGAACGCCCGAGCCAGCATGATCCGCATGCGATCGGCGAGGGGCAAGCGTTCGAGCGGATAATCGAACATGACGTACACCCGCGCGGCATAGTCTTCTCCCTCCCTGGTGGCGGGATTGCTCGTTTTCAAGACGTCGCTTACTTTCCATCTCCATTGCAGCACCGGATCGGCGCCGGCTGCGACGCTCACTTTGTAGACCAGCGCGGACGCGCTCGCCTGCGCATCCGCGCGCAGCACCGTGACGCCTTCGTCTCCGACGAGGCGGTATGCAGTGCGTGTTTCCACGCCCTTGATGTCGGTGCGCGTCCATCCGGAGGGCAGTGCGCCGCCCGGTGCGGCAGCGGAAAACGGCGCGACGAGCGACGGCGCTGCCGCTGCAGCGAATATGCCGCAGAGCCCGCCACACGCGAGCGCGGCCGCAGAGATGAGACTGCTAACGCGGAAGGACATCCAGCCAGCCCTCGTTGCGCAACCGCTCGTAATCGGCGGGGCGATCGACATCCCACACCGGTTCCAGCTCGGTCCAGTTCCAGCCGAGGCGTTGAAGGCGGGCGCGGGTCTCGCTGATGACGTCGGCGGTGCCCCAGGGAATGTCGCTGAACAACTCGGGCGCGCAGCGCCTCAATGCGATGAGCGCGTAACCGCCGTCTTCCGCCGGAGTAAGCGCGATGTGCGCGCCGCGCGCGAGCGCAGCGACAGCTTCGACCAGGCGATCGGCCTGCAATGCCGGGCTATCGGTGCCTACGATGACCACCACCGTGCCGGTTTTGAGATGATCGATGCACGCATGCAGCATGCGCACGCCCAGGTCGCCGCGGCACTGATGCTCGAGTTCGATGCCATACCGTTGCGCGCACGCGGCGAAAAACGGATGGTCGGTGTCCGGCGCGCAATAAAGCATCACGTTGTCGCTCACCTCGCACACGGTGTTGAGCGTCTGCAGCACGAGTCGTCGGTGAAGATCCGCGGCGCCTTTGTCGCCGAGCAGCGGCGCGAGACGCGTCTTCACCGTGCCGGCCACGGGCGCCTTGGCGAATACGAGGAATTTGACTTCAGCGGCCATGGTGCGCGTAGCGTGCCGCAAGACGCTCGGGATCCGCGCCCAGCGCGTAAGCAAGCCGCAGCCGCCACATCAGCAGTATCGTGCGCAGCACGCCGTGCTGCTGCCAGCGCCGTCCCGACGTCGTCACGCGGGCGCGCAGGCACAGCGGGTGCGCGAGCAGTTTCAGCCGTTTGCTGAGCGCGACGTCTTCCATGAGCGGAATCTCCGCATAACTGCCGACGCGACCGAACGCCTCGCGCGTGACGAATATGGCCTGATCGCCGGTTGCGATGCCGGTCCAGCGCGAGCGCGCATTCATCATCGCGGCGACCACGCGCAGCAGCAGATGCGGCCCGATGATGCGCACGTCGAAACGGCCCCAGCAGCGTCCCGGGCGTGCCAGCGCTTGCGCGACGGTGGTGTCGGCATCGGGCGGCAGGCGCGTATCGGCGTGAAGAAAGAGCAGCACGTCGCCGCTCGCCACTGCCGCGCCGGCATTCATCTGGGCGGCGCGTCCACGCGTTGCGGCAAGCGCGCGGTCCGCCAGCGGAGCCGCGATGTCGAGCGTGCCGTCTGCGCTACCGCCGTCGACGACGATCAGCTCCGCCCCGCGCGATCGCAGCGGTTGCAGCGAGTGCAGCAGCTCACCGATCTGATCGGCCTCGTTCAGGCAGGGAATGATGACGGAAAAACGCATGAGCTATATTGCGGGCGCTACGCGAGGAGCGCCCGAGTATTGCCGCGGGCTCGCCGCGGGTCAATAGCCCAGGCGTCTTCCCCGACCACTTGCCCGCTCGCTTTCATTGACCGCAACCCTATGATTGGGCTAATCTTTCGCTTTGCTAAAAAACCCAGTCCATGGCCAACGCCGGCAGCACGCCAGAACGCCCCTCTTTTGAAGCCGCGCTCACCGAACTCGAGCAGATCGTGACCAGCATGGAAGAGGGGCAAATGCCGCTCGAACAATCGCTGGCCGCGTACAAGCGCGGCGCCGAGTTGCTGAAGCTGTGCCAGGCCGCGCTGCAGGACGCGCAGCAGCAAGTCAAAATTCTCGAAGACAACGTCCTCAAGAGCTTCGGCTCCGCCGAGCAGTGACCGCTCCCGACTTTCAGAGCTGGGTTGCCTCCCGGCAGCAGCACGTCGAACGTTTGCTCGCTTCGACGCTGCCGGCGGCTGACATCGCTCCGCAACGCCTGCATGCCGCGATGCGTTACGCGGTCATGGGCGGCGGCAAGCGTGTCAGACCGCTGCTCGCTTACGCCGGCGGCGAAGTCGCCCAAGCGCCGGAAGACCGCGTGGCGGTCGCAGGCTGCGCCGTGGAGGTCATCCACGCGTATTCGCTGGTGCACGACGATCTACCCTGCATGGACGACGATGTGTTGCGCCGGGGCAAGCCCACGGTGCATGTCGAGTACGACGAAGCGACGGCGCTGCTCGTCGGAGACGCGCTGCAAAGCCTTGCATTCCAGTTGCTCGCCGAGCACCGGCTCACGCGCGACGCTGCCGATCAGCTCGAAATGGTGAAGCTGCTCGCGACGGCGGCCGGATCGCGCGGCATGGCGGGCGGCCAGGCAATCGATCTGCAGTCGGTGGGCAAGACGCTGACGGTGCCCGAGCTCGAGTTCATGCACATCCACAAGACCGGCGCGCTGATACGCGCATCGGTGATGCTCGGCGCCTGCTGCGGCGAGCCGCTGTCGAAAGAGCAGCTCAAGGCGCTCGACACGTATGCGAAGCTCGTCGGGCTGGCTTTCCAGGTGGTCGACGACGTGCTCGATACCGAAGCGCCGACGGCGACGCTGGGCAAAACGGCCGGCAAGGACGCCGAGCAGAACAAGCCCACTTACGTGAGCGCGCTGGGGCTCGCGCGCTCCAAGGCATTTGCCGAAGAGCTGCGCCAGCAGGCTTTGTCGGCCGTCGCCCAGTTCGGCGACCGCGCGCTGCGGTTGCGCCAGCTCGCGGATTTTATCGTGCTGCGCAAGTTCTGAGGCTCCGGGCGCTTCTTCCGACACTCGAAGGCAAAACTCCGCGCGGCGAGCGAGCGCGACCAACACAACATGTACGAGCTGCTGAATACCATCAATCATCCGCACGAGCTGCGCGAGCTGGAAAAGAGCCAGCTGCCGCGCCTCGCGGAAGAGCTGCGGCAGTTCCTGCTGGAATCCGTGAGCCAGACGGGCGGACACCTGTCGTCGAATCTCGGCACGGTGGAGCTCACGATCGCGCTGCACTACGTATTCGACACACCCCACGATCGCCTGGTGTGGGACGTCGGCCATCAGACGTACGGCCACAAGGTGCTCACCGGGCGGCGCGCGGGCATGAGCAAGCTGCGGATGTGGGAGGGCATCTCCGGATTTCCGCGGCGCGAAGAAAGCGTCTACGACACTTTCGGCACGGCGCACTCCAGCACGTCGATCAGTGCGGCGCTCGGCATGGCGGTCGCGTCCAAGCTCAAAGGCGAGCGCCGCCACGCCATCGCTATCATCGGCGACGGCGCGATGACGGCGGGCGAAGCGTTCGAGGCGCTCAACAATGCCGGCGCGATGGACGTCGACCTGCTCGTCATCCTGAACGACAACGACATGTCGATCTCGCCGCCGGTCGGCGCGCTCAACAAGTACCTCGCGAAGCTGATGTCGGGGCGCTTCTACACCACGGCGCGCGGCATCGGGGAGCGCGTGCTGGGCTCCATCGCGCGGCGCGCCGAAGAGCACATGAAAGGCATGGTGACGCCGGGCACGATGTTCGAGGAGTTCGGCTTCAACTACATTGGCCCGATCGACGGGCACGACCTCGGCTCGCTGCTGCCGACGCTCAGCAACATCAAGAACCTGCGCGGCCCGCAGTTTCTGCACGTCGTGACGCGCAAAGGGCAGGGCTACAAGCTCGCTGAAGCCGACCCGGTGCTCTACCACGGCGTGTCGAAGTTCGACCACGCGCATGGCATCAAGAGCGGCAAGGGCGGCGGCAAGGTCACGTATACGCAGGTGTTCGGCGACTGGATGTGCGACATGGCCGCGCGCGACGAGCGGCTCGTCGGCATCACGCCCGCAATGCGCGAAGGCTCGGGCCTCGTGAAGTTCGCCGAGCAGTTCCCCGACCGCTATTTCGATGTCGGCATCGCCGAGCAGCACGCGCTTACTTTCGCCGCGGGGCTCGCCTGCGAAGGCTGCAAGCCGGTGGTCGCGATCTACTCGACGTTTCTGCAGCGCGCCTACGATCAGCTGATCCACGACGTGCAGATCCAGAACCTGCCGATCGTGCTGGCCATAGACCGCGCGGGACTGGTGGGCGCGGACGGCGCCACACACCAGGGCAGCTTCGATCTTTCCTACCTGCGCTGTCTGCCGAACATGACGGTGATGACGCCGTCGGACGAGAACGAATGCCGGCAGATGCTCTACACCGCGTACCGCATGAATTCGCCCGCGGCCGTGCGTTATCCGCGCGGGACAGGGCCTGGCGTGGCGCCATTGGTCGACATGCACGAGCTGCCGGTGGGCAAAGGCGAAATCCGCCGTCGCGGCGGCCAGGCCGCTGCGCACCGCGTCGCGATACTCGCTTTCGGCTCCATGGTGCACCCGGCGCTCGCTGCCGCGGAGGAGTTCGATGCCACCGTCGCCAACATGCGGTTCGTGAAGCCGCTGGACGTGGATCTCGTGCTCGAGCTGGCCGACAGTCACCGGTTGCTCGTCACGATCGAGGAAAACGTGATCCAGGGCGGAGCGGGCAGCGCGGTGCTCGAAGCGCTGCAGCAGCAGGGGCGCACCGTGCCGGTGCTGCAGGTCGGCCTGCCCGACCGTTTCGTCGATCACGGCGACCCGGGAATTCAACTTGCCTCGTGTGGTCTCAATCCGGACGGCATCGCGCGCACCATACGCGCCCGCCTCGCCGGGTAGAATGTCCTACGCCGGGAAACCCGCACGGAGCGCACCATGAGCATCAGCCCGCAGATGATCGAAGAAAACGAGATGGACGGTTACGCCAAGATAGACCAGTACAATCCGGCGGCGATCCGGCGCATCGCGGACAAGTACCGCTCGATCCTGCAGGACATCGGCGAAGATCCCGATCGCGAGGGGCTCGCCAAGACGCCGGAGCGCGTGGCAAAGGCGCTGCAGTTCCTCACCCACGGCTACGACCTCGACCCCGCGGGAATACTGCGCTCGGCCATGTTCCAGGAAGAGTACCAGCAGATGGTGATCGTGAAGGACATCGAGGTGTACTCAATGTGCGAGCACCACCTGCTGCCTTTCTTCGGCAAGGCGCACGTGGCGTACATCCCCAACGGCCGCATCGTGGGGCTGTCGAAGATCCCGCGCGTGGTGGATGCCTTCGCGCGCCGCCTTCAGGTGCAGGAGCGCCTCACGGTGGAGATCCGCAACTGCATCCAGGAGACGCTCCAGCCGCAGGGCGTCGCGGTGGTCATCGAGGCGCAGCACATGTGCATGATCATGCGCGGCATCCAGAAGCAGCATTCCGTCGCGACGACGTCTGCGTTCACGGGCGAGTTCAACGCCGAGAAGACGCGCGCCGAGTTCATGCGCCTCATCACCCGCGGCACGCAGGGTTGAGGCCATGGTCGAGCGGACCAGCGAGCTGATCATCGAGCGCATTCTTCCGGACGTGCGTCGCGGCAGGATGGTGATACTCGTCGACAGCGCGGACCGCGAGAACGAAGGCGATCTTTTCGTCGCGGCCGAGCACGCCACGCCCGACGCGATCAATTTCATGGCGACGCATGGCCGCGGCCTGGTGTCGCTCGCGCTCACCGAGCAGCGCATGCGCGAGCTGGGGCTCGCCCTCATCGCCGACGACCAGATCAACACCACGCGTTTTCAGACGGCGTTCGCCACGCCCATAGACGCGCGCGAAGGCGTGGGCTCCGGCATGTCCGCACACGACCGTGCGCGCACCATCGCGGTCGCCATTGCCGATGGCACGCGGCCGGCGGACCTCATACGGCCGGGCCGGTTGCAGACGCTGCGCGCGGTAGACGGCGGCGTGCTCGCCCGCCGCGGGCATACGGAGGCGGCCGTCGATCTCGCGCGCATGGCGGGCCTGAAGCCTGCGGGCGTGATCTGCGAGATCATGAACGAAGACGGGACCATGGCGAGGTTGCCGCAGCTCGAGCAGTTCGCCGCTCAGCACGGCCTCGAAATACTGCATATCGACGACCTCGTCCGCTACCGCGAGAACGAGCGCGTCATCAGCCGCAAGGCAGAGACCGTCTTGCCTACCAGCAAGGCGGGCGTCTTCCGCATGGTCGTCTACAGCGACAGCCTCGAGACCGCGCCGTGCGTTGCGCTCATCAAGGGCGACATACACGCCGACCAGCCGGTGCTGGTGCGACTTCATTCGCAATGCCTCACCGGCGACGTGTTCGGCTCCGAGCGCTGCGATTGCGGCGAGCAGCTCGACGCGGCGCTCGAGATGATGGAGCGCGAGGGCGCAGGCGTGCTGGTCTACACCTTCGACGAAGGGCGCGGCATAGGGCTGCTCAACAAGATCCGGGCGTACGCCTTGCAGGACGAGGGCCAGGACACGGTCGAGGCCAACCACGCGCTGGGGTTCGCCGCCGACATGCGGGATTACAAGGCCGCCGCGCATATCCTGTTCGATCTCGGCGTGCGGCAGGTGAGGCTGCTCACCAACAATCCCGACAAGGTGCAGGCGCTGGAGAACTACGGTCTCACCGTCGTCGAGCGCGTCGCGCTGGAAATGCCGCCGCGCTCGGCCAATCGCGCTTACCTGCAGACCAAGCGCGCGAAGTTCGGCCACCTGCTGTCGCTCGCGCCGCAGGGCGAGCCGCCGAAGTAGCCTTTCCCGCCGAACGGGCGCGCGCGGGCGGAGGCCGACATGCCGCCCGGAGTGAACGACGTTTGGCTCTGCTCGATCTCCTGCAATGGCCTGCCATGGCCGCCACCATTTGCGCCGCATGGCTGGTCGCATCGCGGTCGCGCCGCAAGCGCCTCACCGGCTTCTGGTGCTTTCTGCTGAGCAATGCGCTGTGGATCGCGTGGGCATGGCACGACGCCGCATACGCCTTGCTGGTGCTGCAACTGTTCCTCATCGCGACCAACGTGCGCGGGCTGATGCGCAACGAAGACGCGGCAGACATGGCGGCCGAGCGCTCGGCCTGACGTCGTTCGTTTGAGTCGGAGGAGTACGCATGGCCAGGAAAAGCAGCGGCAGGAAGTCCGCACGCAAGTACGGCAAGAGCGCATCCAGGAGCGTGGAGCGCGCGATGCACAAGGAAAAGCGGGGCAAGCTCAGGAGCGGCCGCTCCGGGAAGAAAGTGACCAACCCGAAACAGGCGATCGCGATCGGCCTGTCGGAAGCGCGCGAGAAGGGGGCGAAGGTGCCGCCGCCCAAGAAGGGCAGGCAGAAAACCTCGCGCAAGAGCTCGTCGGCAAAGCGGACGTCGTCGAGCAGGAGCAGCTCGACAAAGCGCAAGTCGTCCAGCAAGAAATAGGGCGGCTCAGTAGCGGCGCGTGAGCGTCATCACGTCGCCGTCGCGCCTCATCTCGGTGCGGTTGAGGAAGCTCATGCCGAGCAGCGCTATCGGCTGCTCCGTTTCCGTGACCACCGCGTCGACGTTGTGCGCGGTGATGGCGCCGACGGTAATCGCATCGAGCTTCACGCGGTGGGCGCGCACGATGCCGTTCGCGGTCTGCATGGCGGCGCGCTCGCCCTGCAGGTAGCGGATTCCGAGGCGCCGCGCATCGCTCGCGGACATCACTACCATGCTCGCGCCGGTATCGACCATCAGGCGCAGCGACAGTCCGTTGACCGTCCCCGTGGTGAAGAAGTGGCCGCTCGTGTCGGCCGTCAGCGTCGTGACGCCGACGCCCGTGCCGGGACTGCCGGCGCGCATGCGCGTGCCTTCGCCGGGAGCGATCGTCTCGCGCTTGCCTTGAAACTCCACCACGGCGGATGCGCTGGTCGCGGAGATGAGCTTCACACCTTCCGGCGTCGTCTCGCCGGCCGCGACCGTGCGCGGGCGGCCGCCGTCGACCTGGATGATCGCCTTGCCGGGAAACAGGCCGTTCACCGTGACTTCGGCGGCGTGCGAAGCGAGAGGCGCGCATAGGAAAACGGCGGCGACTGCTCTAATATCGGGCATCGCCTTCATCATGCTTCTCCTATGAAACCCGTAGCGATTTTTCGTCATTTGGCGACCGAGGGGCCCGGTTATTTTGCCACATACCTCGAGCGTCACGACGTGCCGTGGCAGCTCGTGAAAATCGACGCCGGCGATGCCGTGCCGCCCGACCCACGCGCGTACAGCGGCATCTGCTTCATGGGCGGTCCCATGAGCGTCAACGACGACCTGCCGTGGATACGTGACGAGCTTGCGTTGATACGCTGTGCGGTCGATGCCGACGTGCCCGTGATCGGCCATTGCCTGGGCGGGCAGTTGATGGCCAGGGCGCTGGGCGGCGCGGTGACGCGCAACCGCGTGAAGGAGATCGGCTGGGGCGAAGTGCAGGTCGTGGAGAGCGATGCTGCGCGACGCTGGTTCGGAGAGGCGCCGCGGACGTTTCCCGCGTTCCACTGGCACGGCGAGACGTTTTCGATCCCGCCGCACGCGATTCGTATACTTTCCAGTGCGCATTGCGAGAATCAGGCTTTCGTCCGCGGCAAGCATTTCGGCATGCAATGCCATGTCGAAATGACGCCGCAGCTGGTGAGCGACTGGTGCCGCGACTGGAACAGGGAGGTGGCGGCGCTTGCAGCGCGCGTGCCTTCGGTGCAGACGCCCGACGAAATGATGGCCGGCCTCGATGCCCGCATCGCTGCGCTGCACCGGATGGCGGACGTGATTTACGCGGAGTGGATCAAGGGCTTGCGCCCGTGAGGAGTCAGGAGGGAGGAGTGAGGAGTGAGGAGTGAGGAGCGAAGTTCGACCTGCTCGTATTTTTCTCCTTACCCCTTACTCCTCACCCCTTACCGCGTAGCGCTCAATCGCGGAAATTCTTGAACTGGAGCGGGAAGTCGGAGACCGACTTCCTCACCATCGCGATCGTGTCCTGCAGCAGGTCTTTCTTCGCGCCGGAGACGCGCACGACGTCGCCCTGGATGCTCGCCTGGACCTTGAGCTTGCTGTCCTTCACCAGCTTGACGATCTTTTTCGCGAGCTCCTGGTCTATGCCTTCGCGTACCGCGATGATCTGCTTCACCTTGTTGCCGCTCACCGGCTCCGGCTTCTCGACCTTGAGGCAGCGGATGTCGACGCCGCGCTTGGCGAGCTTGCCGGTCAGCACGTCGCGCACCTGACCGAGCTTGAAGTCGTCGTCGGCGTAGGCCGTGAGCGTCTTCTCCTTCTCGCTCATCTCCACGCGCGCATCCGACCCCTTGAAGTCGAAGCGGTTGGTGATTTCCTTGTTGCTCTGGTCCACGGCGTTGTGCACTTCGACCTGATTCACTTCCGAGACGATGTCGAACGAGGGCATTGCAGGCTCCTGTGGTCTAGCGGGTGCGCAGCCTCACCATGTGCGACGTGACCGGCGCGCCGGTGCTGTCATCGAACTCGGCTGCGGCCTCGATGGCGAAGCGGGCCACTTCTTCGGCATTGCGCTTGGGATCGGCATAAGTCGCGTACATCGCGCCGAGAGCGAGATCGCCGCCGCTGCCGAAGGCATAGAACTTGGAGAATTCCTGCACCGTGCGGTGGGCGGCGACGCCGAATATGCCGCGCGGATTGAGGATCAGAACGTCCATGCGCGACGATTCCAGCGCGTCCTCGTCGCCGTTGTGCGTGGTGAGATAGTAATCGTGCTTCAGGACCGCGTGCAGCTTCTGCCAGGTCCTGAAAATCGCGAGCGGCGTGTCGAACCGCGCGAGCACCCGGGGACGCGCGAAGTAGTCGCGCAGTATCGCCTGGAAAGTCGCAGTGCCCGTGACGCCCAGGTAGCTGTCGCCCACCTGGAATATCTTCTGGTGGTTGACGATGTAGGTGGCGGTTTCCTTGCCCGATCCCCACTTCGTCATGGTGTCGGCGGCTATCGCCGCGTAGCCGTTCTTGCGCACTACCGCGATGGTCGTCATGCCCGCGTGCCGCCTTTCGCTGCCTGCGTTTCCTGCGCTGTGCGGCGACGGTTCAACGCCGCTTCCTGCGCTTCACGGCGATGCTTCAACGCCGCTTCCTCCGCTTGGCTGCAATGCGCATGCGCAGCGCGTTGAGCCGGATGAAGCCGCCGGCGTCCGCTTGGTCGTATGCGCCCTTGTCGTCTTCGAACGTGGCGATCGTCGAGTCGAACAGCGAATCGCGCGGCGACGAGCGGCCGACGGTCATCACGGTGCCCTTGTAGAGCTTCACGCGGACCACGCCGTTCACCGTGCGCTGGGACTCGTCGATCAGACCCTGCAGCAGCTCCCGCTCAGGGCTGAACCAGTAGCCGTTGTAGATGAGTCGCGCGTAGCGCGGCATCAGGTCGTCCTTGAGCGCAAGCACTTCGCGGTCGAGCGTGAGCGATTCCATCGCGCGATGCGCCTTGAGCATGATGGTGCCGCCCGGCGTCTCGTAGCAGCCGCGCGACTTCATGCCGACATAGCGGTTTTCCACGAGATCGAGACGTCCTATGCCGTGCATGCCGCCGAGGCGGTTCAATTCAGTGAGCACTTTTGCCGGCGTGAGGCGCTTGCCGTCGATCGCAACGATGTCGCCGCGCTCGTACGTGAGCTCGATGTGCTGCGGTTTCGCGGGCGCCTTCTCCGGCGATACGGTGATGCGCCACATCGATTCTTCCGGCTCGAAGTTCGGGTCTTCCAGCACGCCGCCTTCGTATGAAATGTGCAGCAGGTTGGCGTCCATCGAATACGGCGCCTGGCCTTTTTTCTTCGCGTAATCGACCGGGATGCCGTTCTTCTCCGCGTACTGCAGCAGCTTTTCGCGCGAGAGCAGGTCCCATTCGCGCCACGGGGCGATGATGCGCACGTCCGGCATCAGCGCGTACGCGCCGAGCTCGAAGCGCACCTGGTCGTTGCCTTTGCCGGTGGCGCCGTGCGAGATGGCATCCGCTCCGGTCTCGCGCGCGATTTCGACCAGCCGCTTGGCAATGAGCGGGCGCGCGATCGACGTGCCGAGCAGGTATTCGCCTTCGTACACCGCGTTGGCGCGGAACATCGGGAACACGAAATCGCGGACGAATTCCTCGCGCAGGTCGTCGATGTAGATCTGCTTCACGCCGAACATCTTCGCTTTCTTGCGCGCGGGCGCGACTTCCTCGCCCTGGCCGATGTCCGCGGTGAACGTCACGACTTCGCAGCCGTACGTGTCCTGCAGCCACTTCAATATGACGGACGTATCGAGGCCCCCCGAGTACGCCAGCACCACTTTCTTGATGTTTTTCATGATCCGTAAGTACAGCAGTGAACTTGCGAAATGCTCCAGTGTTGCAACGTATGCGGCTGCGGCGGTGCGCGGCCGCGAGCGCTACTCGGCGTCGTCCAGCCGTCCGAGCAGCAGGAATTCCATGAGAGCTTTCTGCACATGGAGGCGATTTTGGCTGCGGCCGGCCCGTCGGGCCTTAACTTCTGCGCAGCAGAAGTTAGCCTTCGCCGAAATCGCCTCCAGTCCGCGGTTCATCACTATTCGTCGAGCCTGCCAAGCAACAGGAACTCCATGAGCGCTTTCTGCACATGGAGGCGATTTTCCGCCTCGTCCCAGACGACGCTTTGCGGCCCGTCGATCACTTCGGCGGATACTTCTTCCCCGCGGTGTGCGGGAAGGCAGTGCATGAAGAGCGCATCGGGTTTCGCTGCCTTCATCATGTCTGCGTCGACCTGCCAGTCCTCGAAGTCGCGCTTGCGCTCGGCACCTTCGGCCTCGAAGCCCATGCTGGTCCACACGTCGGTGGTGACCAGGTCGGCGTCGCGCACGGCTTCCATCGGATCGGCGAACTCTTCGTAATTGTCCGTGCCGTACAGGCCCGCGCGCTCGGGCTCGACCTCGTAGCCGGGCGGCGTGGAAACGTGCACGTTGAAGTCGAGCGCTTCGGCGGCCTGCAGCCAGGTATTGCACACGTTGTTCGAATCCCCGATCCACGCGACCGTCTTGCCGCGGATGTCGCCGCGGTGCTCGATATAGGTGTAGATGTCGCCGACGATCTGGCAGGGATGGTATTCGTTGGTGAGGCCGTTGATGACCGGCACGCGCGAGTGCTGCGAGAAGCGCTCGATGATCTCCTGCTCGAAGGTGCGGATCATCACGATGTCGACCATGCGCGAGATCACGCGCGCCACGTCTTCTATCGGCTCGCCGCGCCCGAGCTGCGTGTCGCGCGTCATCAGCGTGATGACCGAGCCGCCGAGCTGGTGCATGCCGGCCTCGAAGGACACCCGCGTGCGGGTCGAGTGCTTCTCGAACACCATCGCGAGCGTCCGGTCATGCAGCGGATGGTATGTTTCGTAGCGCTTGAACCGGTCCTTGATCCAGCGCGTGCGCTGAAAGACGTACGCGTACTCCGCGGGAGTGAAGTCCCTGAACTGCAGATAGTGTCGCACGTCCATCCGTGGCCTCTCAGGCCGATTGCGCAGCCGCGTGCGGCGCTGCCGGCTTGCTCAGAAACTCGGCGATGAGCGGCGCGAGCCGGTCCACGAGAAGCTTGACGTTCTCGCGGTTGAAAATGAGCGGCGGCAGCAGGCGCACCACGGTGTCGGCGGTGACGTTCACGAGCAGGCCCGCCTCGAGCGCGCGCGACACGATTTCGCCGCACGGCTGATTGAGGTCTATGCCGATCATGAGGCCCTGGCCGCGGATTTCCTTAACCCCTGCGACGCCGGACAGGCGCTGCGCAAGCTCGCTGCGGATGCCGTCGCCGATGGCGATGGCGTTCTGCATGAGCCCTTCGTCCTCGATTACCGCGAGCGTTTCGAGCGCCGCGCGGCATGCGAGCGGATTGCCACCGAACGTCGAGCCGTGCGAGCCGGGCTTGAACAATGCGCTCGCTTCGCCCTGCGCGAGGCAGGCGCCGATCGGGACGCCGTTGGCGAGTCCTTTCGCCAGCGTCATGACATCCGGCCTGACACCGGAATGCTGGAACGCGAACCACGTGCCGGTGCGGCCGATGCCGCTTTGCACTTCGTCGAGCATCAGCAGCCAGCCGTTCGCGTCGCAGACTTCGCGCAAGCCCTTGAGATAGCCTTCGTGGCAGACCTGCACGCCGCCTTCGCCCTGGATCAGCTCGACCAGCACGGCGACGACGTTGCGGTTGTTCGCCGCGACGCGCTTGACCGCTTCGAGATCGTCGAACGGCACGCGCACGAAGCCGGACACCAGCGGCTCGAAGCCGGCCTGGACTTTGCGGCTGCCGGTGGCCGAAAGCGTTGCGATGGAGCGTCCATGGAACGCCTTGTCCATTACGATGATCGCAGGCGCCTCTATGCCTTTCTTGTGGCCGTAAAGGCGCGCGAGCTTGATCGCAGCTTCGTTGGCTTCCAGCCCCGAATTGCAGAAGAACACGTTGTCCATGCCGGACAGCGCAGCGAGCCGGTCGGCGAGCTGTTCCTGCAGGGTGATGCGGTAAATGTTGGAAGTGTGGACGAGCGTGCCGACCTGCTCGCGCAGCGCTGCGGCGAGGCGCGGGTGCGCGTGTCCCAGGCCACACACGGCGACGCCGGCCAGCGCGTCGAGATACTGCTTGCCTGCGGTGTCCCATAACCACACGCCCTCGCCGCGCTCGAAGGCAACGGGAAGGCGGGCATATGTGTTCATCACGTGCGACATGGCTGGCTCGGAAAAAACATACGGCGGCCTAGAGCCGCCGTCGGAGGAAGGATGTATTCTTCCCGATTACACCCGGGGAAGCAAGGCCGATACCAGGTCTTGCGATGCGGCTGTCATGCGGGACGCGCGTGGCGCGCCCGGGGCAGTTTCCGCGAAGCGGGCGCCGTTCCGCGCGGCATTCGCGCCGCGCGAGGGCACTTGCTGTTACGCCATTGCTTTCAGGGCGGCGGCCAGGCGGCTCTTGTGCCGGGCGGCCTTGTTCTTGTGGATGATGTTCTTGTCCGCGATCGAGTCGATCGTGCCGACCGAGCGCTGGTACACCGTGCGGGCCGCTTCCTTATCGCCTGCGTCGATCGCCTTGCGCACGTTCTTCACCGCGGTACGCAGGGAGGAGCGCAGGCTGGCATTGTGCTGACGCTGCTTTTCGCTTTGCAGCGCGCGCTTTCTGGCTGAAGCCGTGTTGGCCATGTAAACTCCGGATTTTGAATCGGAAAAAGGGCGGTATGATACTCACGTTCCGCTCTCTTGGCAAGGCGACCGCAGCGCGCCGCCGCCCGCATCCCAATAAATAATGAATCTACTCAAGGCTCTGGCGACCGTCAGCGGGATGACACTGCTCTCCCGCATACTCGGATTCGTCCGCGACACGGTCATCGCGCGCGCTTTCGGCGCCGGCTTGATGACGGACGCGTTCTTCGTCGCCTTCAAGATCCCCAACCTGCTGCGGCGGCTGTTCGCGGAAGGTGCGTTCTCCCAGGCGTTCGTCCCGATACTCGCGGAGTACAAGAACCGGCGCACGCACGAGGAGACGCGCCTGCTGGTCGATCATGTCAGCGGGCTGCTGGCGGTGGCCCTGTTCGTCGTCACGCTGATCGGCGTGATCGCCGCCGCGCCGATCATTTACATCAGCGCTCCCGGATTTTACGCGAGCCCCGAAAAGCGCGACCTCGCGATCCAGCTGCTGCGCATCATCTTTCCGTACATCTTCTTCATCTCGCTCACGGCGCTCGCCGGCGGCATATTGAATACGTACAGCAGGTTCTCGGTGCCGGCATTCACGCCGGTCCTGCTCAATCTGTCGTTCATCGGTTTTGCGCTGTGGGCCGCGCCGCATTTCGATCCGCCCGTCATTGCGCTCGGATGGGCCGTTCTCGTGGGCGGGCTGCTGCAGCTCGCGTTCCAGCTGCCTTTTCTCTACAAGCTCGGATTGCTGCCGCGTCTCCGCGTCGCCTTTCGCGACAGCGGCGTGTGGCGCGTGGTGCGCCAGATGGGACCGGCGGTGTTCGGCGTGTCCATCGGACAGATCAGCCTGCTCATCAATACGATCTTCGCGTCGTTCCTGGTCACCGGCAGCGTGTCCTGGCTGTATTACGCCGACCGGTTGATGGAGTTTCCCACCGGCATGCTCGGCGTGGCGCTTGGCACTATCCTGTTGCCCAGCCTTTCGCGCCGTCACGCGGAAAGCTCCCCGGAAGAATATTCGCATCTGCTCGACTGGGGCATGCGTCTTACGCTGCTGCTTGCCGTGCCGGCTGCCGTCGCGCTTGCGATACTGGCGGTCCCGCTGGTGAGCACGCTCTTCCACTACGGGCAATTCACCGACGCCGACGTGTTCTATACGCGGAATGCGGTGGTCGCATACAGCGCCGGCCTCGTGGGCCTGATACTCGTGAAGGTGCTCGCACCGGGGTTCTACGCGCGTCAGGACATACGCACGCCGGTAAAATGCGCGGTGGTGACGCTGTTCGCGACGCAGGCGCTGAATCTCGCGTTCATCTGGCCGCTGGCGCATGCCGGCCTCGCGCTTGCCATTGCGCTGGGCGCCTGCCTCAACGCGGGCATGCTGTATGTCCTGTTGCGCCGCAGGGGTATTTACAGGCCGGCGCCGGGCTGGGCGCAGTTCCTCTGGAAGCTCGCCGTCGCAGTCGTTGCGATGGGTGCGATACTCGCTGCCGGCACGCATTACACCGAATGGCTGCGCGTGTCGCCGCTCGTCCGCGTCACGCAGCTTGCCGTGCTGATTGCGGTCGGCGCGGCGGTGTATCTCGGATTGTTGCTGGCGCTGGGCTTTCGATTGCGGGACTACGCGAAGCGCGTGTAGCTTGCCGCAGCGGAATTCATGTTAATTTAGCGTCTGCATACGACGGCGGCGGAATTCCGCCGCCACGCCAGCCGTATGCCAATCCGGAAGTGCTGAAGTAGCCCCTCATCAGGAGTATTTATGCATCGCAGGACATTTCTCAGGAGCGGCGCGGCGTTGCCCGTCGCAGCGCTGTCGGGATTGCCCGCATGGGCGCGCGCGAACGCCGCGACCGGCCCGGTCGAAGCAAGCTGGCGCGTGTTCGACGTCGCGACGCAAGTGGAAGTGACGGAACCGGCGGGCGTGTCCCGCGTCTGGTTGCCGGTACCGCTCACCGCGGACACCGATTACTTCAAGAACCTCGGCAGCACGTGGGGCGCAGAAGGCGGCGCCGCGCGCTTCATCGTCGATCCGAAGTCCCGGGCCGGCATCGTCGCCGCGGAATTTCCGGACAGCGTGGCACGGCCGATGCTCAAGGTCACCAGCCGTTTCGCGACGCGCGATCGCGCGGTCGATCTTGCGAAGCCGCGTCCCGTGGTGAAAGAGGAGGCGGCCGTGCTGAAGCTTTCGCTCGCTTCGACGGAGCTGCTGCCGACCGACGGCATAGTGCGCGATACCGCGCGTGACATTATCAGGGGGCAGCGCAACGACATCGACAAGGCGCGCGCGATTTACGAATGGATCGTCGACAACACCTTCCGCGATCCGAACGTTCGCGGCTGCGGGTGGGGCGACATCCAGAGCATGCTCGAGACGCGCAACTTCGGCGGCAAGTGCGGCGACCTCAATGCGCTGTTCGTCGGACTTGCGCGCTCGGTCGGCATACCGGCACGCGACGTCTACGGCATTCGTGTCGCGAAGTCGCGCAAAGGCTATGCGAGCCTGGGCGCCAACACGGAAGTCATCAGCAAGGCGCAGCATTGCCGCGCGGAGTTCTACGCCGACGGCTATGGCTGGATACCGGTGGACCCCGCGGACGTGCGCAAGGTGGTGCTGGAAGAGCCGCCCGGCAACCTGGCGCTCGATGACGCGAAAGTGCGCGCCGCGCGCGAGCGATTGTTTGGCTCGTGGGAAATGAACTGGCTTGCGTACAACTATGCGCACGACGTCGCGCTGCCGGGCTCGAGGTATCCGCGCATTCCGTACCTCATGTATCCGACCGGGGAAACTGCGCAAGGCCGGCTCGACTCGCTGGAGCCGGACATGTTCAGGTACTCGATCACTGCGCGGGAGATTCCGCTCGCTTGAGATCGTACGTGTTGCGTGCGCTCCGGCAGTGGGCCGGGGCGCTGACGGTGGTGGTCGCGCTTGCCGGGATACCCGCAGCGGCAGCGGATCTCGTGCCGGCGAACGGCGCTCGTACCCCGGCGCTTGCGCTCGCCGACCTCTCGGGTGCTCGACACGATCTCGCTCAGTACAAGGGCAGGGTGGTGTTGCTCAATTTCTGGGCGACGTGGTGCGAGCCCTGTCGCGCCGAGATGCCGTCCATGGACCAGCTGCGCGAGCGTTACCCCGACGGGTCTTTCGTCGTGCTCGCCGTGAACGTCGACGAGCCCGAGCAGCGCGTACGTGCTTTCCTGCAGCGCGTCCCGCTGTCCTTTCAGGTGCTGCTCGATCCCGGCATGCGCGCCACGCGCGAGTGGAATGCGCGCATTCTGCCGACGAGCTACCTCATCGGCCGGGACGGGCGCATCCGCTATAGCGCACGCGGCGACGTCGAATGGACGAGCGGGAAGGTCGCGGGAGCGGTGGCCGAGCTGGTGAAGGCGAGCGAGCGCTAAAGCTCGTAATCGGTGCCCGTGCCGCGCATCGTTTTCTCGACGATGGGCCGCGTCAACTGCGGGGCGAACATCTCGATGAAGTCGTAAACGTAGCTGCGCAGGTACGCGTTGCGGCGCAATCCGATGCGCGTCATGCTGGGCTCGAACAGATGGCTGGCGTCGATCAGCCGCAGCCCGAAATCGCGCGATGGATCGAAAGCCATTTTCGCGAGTATGCCGATGCCGAGGCCGAGCTCGACGTAGGTCTTGATGACGTCGGCATCGATGGCGGTGAGCGCAACATTGGGCGAAATGCGGCGTGCATCGAACGCTTTGCGAATCGGCGAGTCTGCATCGAGCGCGAAATCGTACGTAACGATAGGGTAGCGGCCGACTGCCTCCAGGGTGATGTGCTCTTCCTGAAGCAGCGGGTGCTTGAGCGGCGTGATGATGCAGCGGTTCCACTGATAGCACGGCAAGGTGACGAGGTCGCCGAACAGGCTTTCGGCTTCGGTGATGATCGCGATGTCGGCCGCGCCGGCGCGCATAAGATCGGCGATATGCTGCGGGCTGCCCTCGCGAAGGCTGAAGCGCACGCGCGGGTGGCGCTGCATGAAGCGCTGAATGACCGCCGGCAGGGCATACCGCGCTTGCGTCGGGGTCGTGGCGATGACCAGGGCGCCTACCCCTTTGTCGCCGTATTCGCGCCCTACAGCGCGCAAATTGTCGGCATCTTGCAGCATCCGCTCGGCAATATCGACGATCAGGCGGCCCGGGTCGGTGAGTGCTACGACCCGCTTGCCGTGGCGTACCAGGATTTGCACGCCCAGCTCTTCTTCCAGCAGGCGGATTTGCTTGCTGACGCCGGGCTGGGACGTGTGGAGAGCGTCGGCGGCCTCCGAAACATTCAGGCGGCGCCGCGCGACCTCCCGTAAGTATCTGAGTTGCTGGAGTTTCATGATCGTAATAAGCTATGGTTATTACAGTCTAACATAATATTCTTTTGAGGTATAAGAGCGCTCAACTAGCATGGCGCTCATGTATACCTATGACTCCATCGACCAAGGCTTTGTCGACGAGCGCGTCGCCCAGTTTCGCGGTCAGACCGAGCGCTTTCTGGCCGGCAAGCTGAGCGAAGACGACTTCCGGCCGCTGCGGCTGCAGAACGGTTTGTACATCCAGCGCCACGCGCCCATGCTGCGAGTTGCGATCCCGTACGGTCTGCTCTCGTCGCGCCAGTTGCGGACGCTCGCCCGCCTCGCGCGCCGCTGGGACCGCGGCACCGGACACTTCAGCACGCGGCAGAACATCCAGTACAACTGGCCCCGCCTGGAGGACGTTCCCGAAATGCTGGCCGAGCTGGCGCAGGTCCAGATGCACGCCATCCAGACGAGCGGCAACTGCGTGCGCAACATCACGAGCGATCACTACGCCGGAATCGCGCCGGACGAGATCGTCGATCCGCTGGTGTGGTGCGAAGTGATACGGCAGTGGTCGACGTTCCATCCGGAGTTTGCTTTCCTGCCGCGCAAATTCAAGATCGGCGTCTCAGGGGCGGTGGACGATCGCGTCGCGACCCAAGTGCACGACATCGGCCTCGAAGCGCGTTTCAACGATGAAGGCGAAATCGGATTTCGCGTGCGCGTTGGCGGCGGCCTGGGACGCACGCCCATCCTGGGGCCGGTGATCCGCGAGTTCCTGCCGTGGCCGCATCTCCTCACGTATCTTGAATCGATACTGCGCGTCTACAACCGTTACGGCCGTCGCGACAACAAGTGGAAAGCGCGCATCAAGATCCTCGTCAAGGAGTTGACGGCAGACAAGTTCCGCGCGGAAGTCGAGGAGGAATGGTCGCATGCGCGTGACGGCACATCGACTCTGACCGACAGCGAAGTGCAGTGCATCGGAAGCTGCTTCACCCGGCCGGAATACAAGACCTTGCCGGAAGAAGCGCTGGTTCACGCGCGCGCGCTTGCGCACGACCGCGGCTATGCGAACTGGGTGAGCCGCAACGTGGCGCCCCATCGCGTGCCGGGCTACGCCGCCGTCACGCTGTCGCTGAAGAAGACAGGCGTGCCGCCCGGTGATGCGACGGCCGAGCAAATGGAAGCCGTCGCCGACCTCGCAGACCGCTACAGCTTCCGCGAGCTGCGCGTGTCCCACGAGCAGAACCTGATCCTTCCCGACGTCGAGCTGAGCGATCTGCCTGCGTTGTGGCGTGAAGCGAAAGCGCTCGGGCTTGCCACGCCCAACATCGGACTCATCACGAACATCATCTCCTGCCCCGGCGGCGACTACTGCTCGCTCGCCAACGCGAAGTCGCTGCCCGTGGCCGCAGCCATACAACGCCGCTTCGACGATCTCGACTACGTGTACGACATCGGCGAGCTCGATCTCAACATCTCCGGCTGCATGAACTCCTGCGGCCATCATCACATCGGCCACATCGGCATACTGGGCGTGGACAAGCAGGGCGCCGAGTTCTACCAGATTTCCATCGGCGGCGCGCAGGGCAACGACTGCTCGCTCGGCAAGGTGCTCGGACCTTCCGTTTCGCAGGAGGAAGTGCCGGACGTGGTGGAGCGGCTGATCCAGCGCTACCTCAGCCTTCGCGACAGCGACGCCGAGCGGTTCATCGACGTGGTGCGCCGAGTGGGAATCGAACCTTTCAAAGAGTATGTCTATGGCAACGCTGATCAAGGCACGAAAAATCGCAACCGACTCGTGGCGGTTGCTTAGGGACAGTCCCGGCGGCGCGCGCGAGCCGCTGCCGATCGACGGCGACATCATCGTGCCGTTTCGGCGCTGGATCGAGGAGCGCGACACGCTCACGCAGCGCGCCGGGCGCATCGGCGTGTTGCTCGACGGCGACGACGAGCCGGCAGACATCGCGGAAGACCTGCGCCTTTTCGGTGTCGTCGCCGTCGATTTTCCGCGCTTCACCGACGGGCGCGGTTACAGCACGGGCCGCCTTCTGCGCGAGCGTTACGGCTGGCGCGGCGAGCTGCGCGCAGTCGGCGACGTGCAGCGCGACCAGCTGTTCTATCTCGCGCGCTGCGGCTTCGACGCGTTCATGCTGCGCGACGGTGAGGACGCCACGGTAGCGCTGGACGCATTTCATGACTTCAGCGAGCGCTACCAGAGCGCGGTGGATCAACCGCTGCCGCTATTTCGCCGCCGCGACACGGCGGGCGCAGCGCTGGATCGATAAACGATGAGTGTCGGAACCGTATATCTCGTTGGCGCGGGTCCGGGCGCGCCCGATCTCATCACGCTGCGCGGCGCGAATCTTCTGGCGAGCGCCGACATCGTTTTCCACGACGCGCTGGTGCATCCGCAAACCCTCGCGTTGGCCGAGCGGGCCGAGAAAGTCCTGGTGGGCAAGCGGTGCGGCCGTCATTCCGCAGCACAACGCTTCATCAACAAGCGCCTCATCGATGCTGCGCACGCGCATCGGGTCGTGGTGAGGCTGAAGGGCGGAGACCCGATGCTGTTCGGCCGGGCCCAGGAAGAAATCTCGGCGCTCGAGGCGGCGGGTGTGCGCTATGAAGTGGTGCCCGGCGTCACCGCAGCGCTGGGCGCGAGCGCCGAGCTTGGCATATCGCTGACACGACGCGGCGTGAGTCGCAGCGTCGTGTTCGTGACGCCGCGGGTCGGCGCGGGCGAAACGCCGGGGCACGATTGGGCCTCGGCGGTTGCCGCTTCGGACACTGCCGTCATTTACATGGGCGCGCACGAAGCGGACAAAATTGCCGCCGCGCTGCTCGCGCGCGGCCTCTCTCCCGTGCTGCCGGTTGTTGCCGTCGAGAACGCGACGCTGCCGGATTGCACGCACACCGCGCTCACGCTTGCAGAGCTGCCCCGCATCGCGGCCGGCCGGCATAGCGGTCCGGTAGCGTTGCTGCTCGGTGATGTTTATGCTGCTGCGCTCGCCGCCCGGCTCCCGCTGGCGAAGGCTGCGGCAGCCTGACGCCTGCGCTGTGGCGGTCGCCTAGACCCGCCCCTTCAAAACACGCTACAATTCAAGCTTTTACCGGCTCCATTGTATGCGTATCCAGCGCAGCGTTCCGGACGCTGCCCAGTCTTCCGTCGCACTCACGATAGGCAACTTCGATGGCGTGCACCTGGGCCACCAGGCCATGCTCGCGCGCCTGCGTGCGGAAGCGACCTCGCGCGGGCTGCGTACGTGCGCGATGACCTTCGAGCCGCATCCGCGCGAATTTTTCGCGCCCGACCAGGCGCCTACCCGGCTCACGTCGCTGCGCGAGAAGCTCGAGCTTCTGGCGCAGCATGGCGTCGAGCAGGTGCAGGTGTGTCGCTTCGACTATGGTTTCGCGCAGACGAGCGCCGAAGAGTTCATCGAGCGCATTCTCGTGCGCGGGCTCGGCGCACGCTGGATCCTCATCGGCGACGATTTCCGTTTCGGCAAGCGCCGCGCCGGCGATTTCGTGATGCTCAGGCAACATGCTGCACGACTGGGCTACGAGGTCGAAGCGATCGCGAGCGTGGTCCACGTCGGTGAGCGCGTCTCGAGCACCGCGGTCCGTAACGCGCTTGCGGCCGGCGAGCTGGAGCATGCATCGCAATTGCTGGGACGACCTTACAGCATCAGCGGGCGCGTGGTTCACGGCGACGGCCTCGGGCGCAAGCTCGGATTTCCGACCGCGAACGTGCAGATGAAGCACAATCGGCCGCCGCTGTTCGGGATATTCGCCGTGGAGCTTTCGGGCGCCGGCACGGCGCCGGTGCGCGGTGTTGCGAGCCTCGGCGTGCGGCCGACGATCAAGGCGGGCGGCAAGCCGGTGCTCGAAGTGCATGTGTTCGACTGGAACGCGAGCCTATATGGACGTCACGTGCGCGTGGATTTCATGCACAAGCTGAGAGACGAAGAGAAGTACGTCGATCTCGACACGCTCACGCGGCAGATCGCGCTCGACGTCGAGCATTCCAGGGAATATTTCCGCGCGCGCGATGCAGCAGCGCCGCGCACAGCGCAGCGCTGATCGCGCCCGCGCACGCAACCTCACACAGACATGGCCGATTACAAGAAAACCCTCAATTTGCCCGACACGCCGTTCCCGATGCGCGGTGATCTCGCGAAACGCGAGCCGCTCATGCTCGAGCAATGGCGCAGCCGCAAGGTCTACGAGCGGGTACGCGCTGCGAGCGCGGGCCGCCCGCGCTTCGTGCTGCACGACGGCCCGCCGTACGCGAACGGCGACATCCACATCGGACATGCCGTCAACAAGATCCTCAAGGACATCATCGTCAAGAGCAAGAGCCTTTCCGGCTTCGATGCGCCGTACGTTCCCGGCTGGGACTGCCACGGCATGCCGATCGAGGTGCAGATCGAGAAGAAGCACGGCAAGAACCTGCCCACCGCCGAGACCCAGCGCCTGTGCCGCGCGTACGCGACCGAGCAGGTGGCGCGGCAGAAGAAGGACTTCATCCGGCTTGGCGTGCTCGGCGCGTGGGACGATCCTTATCTCACCATGGCGTACGGCAACGAAGCGGACGAGATCCGCGCGCTGGGCAGGCTGATCGAGCGCGGCTACGTTTACCGCGGCCTGAAGCCGGTGAACTGGTGCTTCGATTGCCGTTCCGCGCTTGCCGAGGCTGAAGTCGAGTACGAAGACCGCAAGGATCCGGCGATCGACGTGGGCTTTCCCTTCATGGAGCGCGACAAGATCGCGCGCGCCTTCGGCCTCGCCGCGTTGCCGGACAAGCCGGGCTATGCGGTGATCTGGACTACGACGCCGTGGACGCTGCCGGGCAACCAGGCGCTCAACGTCCATCCTGACTTCGACTACGCGCTGGTCGACACGGACCGCGGCATGCTGATCGTCGCGCAGGAGATTTTGCTGCGAAGCCCGTCAGGCGCGGAAACCGAGCCGCCGAGCGCCTCCGACCAGGGTGACATGGACGCATCCGAGCTCCTCGCGCGTTATGGCGTGAAGAGCGCCAAAGTGCTCGGCATTGCGAAGGGCAAGGCGCTGGAGCTCATCCGCTTCAAGCACCCGTTTTACGATCGCGAGGCGCCGATCTATCTCGCGGACTACGTCACGCTCGACACGGGCACCGGCATCGTGCACGCCGCGCCGGCGTACGGCGTGGAGGACTTTCAGTCCTGCCGGCGTTATGGCATGAAGGATGACGACATCCTCACGCCGGTCATGGGCGACGGGAAGTACGTCTCGTCGCTGCCGCAGTTCGGCGGCGAAATGATCTGGAAGGCGAACCCGAAGATCGTCGCGCTGCTCGAAGAGCGCGGCACGCTGCTCGCCAAGGGCGATTACACGCACAGCTATATGTACTGCTGGCGGCACAAGACGCCCATCATTTTGCGCGCGACGACGCAGTGGTTCGCAGCGATGGACGAGGCGCCCGGATATGCCGGCGTGCGGCCGGCGGAGCCGCTGCGCAGCACGGCGCTGCGCGGCGTGGAGGAGACGCGCTTCTTCCCGTCATGGGGCAAGGCGCGCCTGCACGGCATGATCGCCAACCGTCCCGACTGGACGCTCTCGCGCCAGCGGCAGTGGGGCGTGCCCATGCCTTTCTTCATTCACAAGGAAACCGGCGAGCTGCATCCACGCACGCTTGAGCTGCTCGAGGAGGTGGCGCAGCGCGTCGAGCGCGGCGGCATAGAAGCATGGCAGGCGGTAACGGCCGGAGAACTTCTCGGCGCGGACGCTGCGCACTACGAGAAAGTCAAAGACACGCTCGACGTCTGGTTCGACTCGGGCTCGACGCATTACACGGTGCTGCGCGGCTCGCATGCCGCGCAAAGCGCCTTCCCGGCCGACTTGTATCTCGAAGGCTCAGATCAGCATCGCGGCTGGTTTCATTCCTCGCTCCTCGTCGCATGCATGATGGACGGCGTGCCGCCATACCGGGCGTTGCTGACCCACGGCTTCGTCGTGGACGGCCAGGGCCGCAAGATGAGCAAGTCCAAGGGCAACGTGATCGGGCCGCAGCAGGTGGTCGACGAGCTCGGCGCCGATATCCTGCGTTTGTGGGTCGCGTCGACCGATTACGCCGGCGAGCTTTCGATTTCGAAGGAGATACTGAAGCGCGTGGTCGAGGCGTACCGGCGCATACGCAACACGTTGCGCTTTCTGCTCGCCAATCTCGCCGACTTCGATCGCGAGCGCGACGCCCTGCCGATCGGCGAATGGCTGGAAATCGACCGCTACGCGTGGGTGATGACCCATGACCTGCAAAGCGAGCTCACGCCGGCGGAGCAGGGCGAAAAAGCGCCGACGCGCGCAGGGCATTACGGCGACTATGAGTTTCACCTCGTCGCGCAGAAGCTTCAGACGTTCTGCTCCGAGGAACTCGGCGGTTTTTATCTCGACATCCTGAAAGACCGCCTGTACACGGCGCCCACCGCATCGCGCGCGCGGCGGTCGGCGCAAAACGCGCTCTACCACATTGCGCAGAGTCTCACGCGGCTCATGGCCCCCGTCCTCTCGTTCACCGCTCAGGAAGTGTGGGAGACGCTGAATCCGGGCGAAGCGACCGTGTTCGAGCAGACGTGGTATCGCTATGCGCTTCCCGCGGATGCGCATGAGCTGCGGGAGCGCTGGAGCAAATTGCGGGCGTTGCGCGCCGATGTGCAGAAGCGCCTTGAAGAGCTCCGCGTCGCGGGCCGGATCGGCTCTTCGCTCGCCGGCGAGGTCGAGCTGCGCGCAGCGGGCGAATCGGCTTCGTTCCTGCGGTCGTTCGGCGACGATCTGCGCTTCGTCTTCATCACCTCCCAGGCACGCGTGGCAGACGGCGCGGAGGGGACGCCGAGCTCCCTCGACGGCGTGAAGATTCACGTGATGGCGAGCCCGCACGCGAAATGCGAGCGCTGCTGGCATTATCGCGCAGACGTCGGCAGCGACAGCGCCCATCCTGATCTGTGCGGCCGGTGCACGGCGAATCTTTACGGCGCCGGGGAGCGTCGCGCCCATGCTTAAATGGCTTGCGCTGAGCCTTGGCGTCATCGCGGCCGACCAGGCTACGAAATACATCGTGATGCACGAGCTCGCGCTGCACGAGAGCGTAACGGTCACCTCGTTCTTCAACCTGGTGTTCGTTTACAATCGCGGCGCAGCGTTCAGCTTTCTCGCCGGCGCGTCCGGGTGGCAGCGCGAGTTCTTCATAGGCATAGCGTTCGCTGCGTCTGCCTGGGTGATTTACCTGCTGCGCAAGCATGCGCGCGAAGCGTTGTTCTCGTTCAGCCTGAGCCTTATCCTGGGCGGCGCGCTCGGCAATGTGATCGACCGGCTGCTGTATGGCGCAGTGGTCGATTTTCTGGATTTTCATGCCTATGGTTATCACTGGCCGGCGTTCAACGTCGCCGATTCGGCCATCACCTGCGGCGCGGTGCTGCTGGTCTGGGACAGCATTCGTCCGCGCAAGCCTGCAGCCGCCGTCGCACGCCAGTAGAGTGAACGCATGAAAGTATTGCTCGCCAATCCCCGCGGTTTCTGCGCCGGTGTCGACCGCGCCATCGAGATCGTCGAGCGCGCGCTGCGCACGCACGGCGCTCCCATCTACGTCCGGCACGAGGTCGTGCACAACAAGTTCGTGGTGTCCGACCTGCGCGCGAAGGGCGCCGTGTTCGTCGAGGAGCTCGACGAGGTGCCGGCCGGCGCCACCGTGGTATTCAGCGCGCACGGCGTGTCGCAGGCGGTGCAGCGGGAAGCGCAGGCGCGCGGGCTGCGCGTGTTCGATGCAACCTGCCCGCTCGTGACCAAGGTTCACGTGGAAGTCGCCAAGATGCGTGATCACGGTCGGGAGATCGTCATGATCGGACATGCCGGACATCCCGAGGTCGAAGGCACCATGGGACAGGCCGCGGGCGGCATGCACCTCGTTGAAGGACCGGCGGACGCGGACCGCCTGCAGGTTGCCGACCCGCAGCAGCTCGCATTCGTCACGCAGACCACGTTATCGGTGGACGATGCGCGGGCAACGATAGACGCATTGCGCCGCCGCTTTCCCGCCATCGTCGGGCCGAAGAAGGACGACATCTGTTACGCGACGCAGAACCGGCAGGACGCGGTGAAGGCGCTCGCGCGCCAGTGCGACGTGGTGCTGGTGGTCGGCTCGCCCAACAGCTCGAACTCCAACCGCCTGCGCGAAGTGGCGCAGAACGAAGGCGTGCCTGCCTATATGGTCGACAATGCGGGCGAGCTCGACCCGGAGTGGATCGCCGGCCGCGCTGTGGTCGGAGTCACTGCCGGCGCTTCCGCGCCCGACGTGCTGGTGATGCAGGTGATAGAGCGGCTGAAGTCCCTGGGCGCGAGCGACGTCACCGAGCTGTCGGGCGTCGAGGAGCACATCGTGTTTCCGCTCCCGAAAGGCCTCACCGGTTCGTGATTCGTGGTGCGCCCGTGCGGGCGCGCACCACGCCTGTCGCTGCTCTACTTGTCCCCGTGGCGGTACCAGTACTGGCGCGAGCGCTTTTGCGAGATCGTGGGGGCGATCTTGCCCGGCGGGAACGGACTGGTGGCATTCGGATCGCTCGCGCCCCCGAGCACGAACGTCACCGCTTCCCCGCTCGGCAAGGTGACCGTGCCCTGCACCGGAGAGATCGCCAGGCCTATCCCCGAATACACGACGGAATACCGGTCGCCGCAGAGCAGGCCGACGTTATAGCCGCGCGCCTCGCCGAGATCGGCGCTGCACTGGTTCGCCGGCGCCTGCGTTGCGCGGTGGGTGTTGAAGAAAACACGCCCGCCGCTGATCAGCGAGGAGGTGACCGTCTGCTCGCCGCGGCCTGATGCGAGATCCATGCGCCAGCCGCGCAGGGTGCTGGAGGGCGTGATGCAGGTCGATCCGGCGGTATTGTCAGCGAGACCGGTTCCGTCGAGATTCACCACCTCGCTCGAAGACGAGAAGGTGTCGACGAACATGTAGAAACGGTTCTGGATGTTCTCGACGTACGGATAGTTGCCGATGAGCGGACGTTCGCGGTCGCCCGAGCCGAATGCAAGATAGGCCTTCCCGCCGGCGTAAAGGACTGAAGGGGGAAAGAGGAACTTGCGCGCAGCGCCGGTGCCGACCGTCGCGATTTTTTGCATCGTCCACGCCGCGGCGGCGCGCACCGCTCCGGTCGCCGGATCCACGAAGTCGACACGGTACAGGTTTCCCCCCGTGTCGGTGACATAGGCGTGGTCGACCATGCCGTCGAAATCTCGATCGATCAGCGCGATGTCCGCCGGGACGCTGCGATCGGTGATGAAACTGGCGAGGCGCGCGCCCGTATTGGCGTTGATGACATAAACCCGCCGGCCCTTGGCGTTGCTGCATGAGGGCGTGGAGATATCCGCATCCTCGCAGCTGTCGTAGCCGCCGCCGACGATGAGTACCGGGTCGATGCCGCTGTTGAAGCCTTTGATGCGCGCGACATTGGGGGCCGACCAGGTCTGCCCCAGATCGACATAGTCCGGCGTGCAGCCGGTGTCGTTGGTGAGGTTCGGGCAGCCGACCCGCCATTTGAGCGCCGGTGCCGTAGGGCTGGTCACATCGAAGGCATAGATCATGCGCCCGCCGCGGCGCATCGTCGGGAAGATCCAGATGACCGTGTTGTCCGCGTTCTGATACAGGCCGGCGGTGCCGTCGAAAAAGTAATTCTTCGGCACCGGCGTCGGGGTGATGCCGGCGGGCAGATTGGGATAGTTCACAAGCGGGTTGTTTTCCACCAGGCGTTTCAGCAAGCCATGATGTTCCGGCGCGATGAACGACCACAACTCCGTGCCGTCGTTGGTGCGTACTGCCCGGAACGTACCGTCGTTGGTGCCATAGTACGCGACCACCCCGGTGGTGCCGCCGTAGTTCACCGGCAGCGGACGCGCGTGGACGATATCGCCGTGTATCGACGCGCGGGTGTCGGTGAAGAGGCCGTTCTGGTTTTCATCTCCGTAGATAGTGCCGATCTTGCCGACGTCATAACCGAGGGCGTAGTTGACAATGCGCGTCTGCTCGGTGGAATCCGCGGCGCCGAGAGCGCTCTGGCTCACGTTGGCTGTGCTGAAGGCCACCATGCCCGGAGTCGTGGCCGTAGGGCACGACGCAGTGCTGCTGCACGTATACATGGTTCTGTTGACTGCGAAGGTCGCAGTGCCGGAGGGATTGTTGCCCTTGCGCAGCACCTCGGCAGCGCCTCCCTTTTCCACCAGGGGGCCGTCCGGCAGGTCGGAATAGATGCTGGTTCCCGATGTGGTGCACTCACCCGTCGCCGTGGGAGAGAAATTCCAGTAGGTGCCGGTATCGGTCGTCCAGAAGCTGCTTGCGCAGGCTTTGAAGAATCCCGTGGCCGCAATGGAGTCGTTGCCGTCCTTGTCCGCCAATATCAGCGTGCCGGCGCTGTTCTTCCCGACCTGGTAGCGCTTGAGATTGCCAAACCACCGCGGAGCGCCCTCGGCGTCCGGACGGAACATGCCGAAGAAGACCTGGTTTTCGTTCTGCGCCCGGTTCGTCGCGCTCACCGGCAGCGCCGCTGCGGCGAACACGCTGTTCTCGGCCTGGATTTCCACCAGTATTTCGCGCATTGCATTGATGATCGCGCTCTCCGAAGTGGCCGAGTAATAGCGGCCACCGCCGACCTTCGCCATGTTGAACATGAGCGCCGTCTGGCGCGAATCCTGGGCGTCCTTGAATACGTCGATGGTATAGGTGCGCACGTTCTGCTGGCCGATGGCCGCGTTCGCGTCGGTGGTGAACAGGTACTTGGTCCATTCGTCCGCATAACGCGCATCGCTGGTGGGCACCGCGCTGGTGCCGGTCGAGTTCACGGTGACGACGAGCTTGGAGGACTGCACATCGAATTTGAGCGTGTTGCTGCCCGGGCACGCCGTCGCATCGATTGCGCCGGTTCCGACGCAGACGTAGGAGTCGGCGGGATTCGCATCCTTCAGGCTCTGCGGTATGTTGGCCGTGCAGTTGCTCACGCGTTGCGAGGTGTTGTTTCCGGTGCCGCATGCCGCGCCTATGACGACCGTCTGCGTCGTGCTGACCGTCGTGAACTGCGGCATGCTGAGCTGGGCGGCGCTGCCGTTCACGCCGGTGAGCAGCTCGGGGGGCGTGTCGTTCGTCGGGAAGCCGTTGCCGATGAAGATGATGTAATTCTTGGCGCAACTGTTCGCCGAGGTGACCGGCGTGCTGTAACTGACCCGCTGCGAAGATGGGTCGAAAGCAGCCGGATCCGATTTCGGGTCGGGATCTCCCGCGTAGCGCAGCGCGCCGAAGTGGCTCACGTCGACCGGCGTTCCCGCCGTGTCGGTCTTGGCATGGGCCGGGTCGGTGAATCCGCCGAAATACTTGAAGGCTTCGAACAGCGTAGCGCTGTAGTTGGTTTTCGCCGTTCCCACTTTCTCCGTCGCGGTGTCGAAGTTCCTGAAAATACAATTGGGCGTTCCGTTCAGGCTGTTGTTTCCCGCCGCACAGGTCGAATCGCCGATGAGTTCCTGGAGCGCGGTCTTGTTGGTGCTGGTCATCTGCCGCACGGCGAAGCGCACGTAACCGCCGGGGCCGCCCGGCCCGGAGGTGCCGGTGCCTTCGGTGAACAGCATGAGGCCCATGTTGACCCGGTCCGTCAATTCGCCTGCCACGGTTCTCAAGGCCCGCAGTTCCGATTCGCCCTGCTTGACGCCGCCCACCCAGTGCTGGCTCGCGGATGACCAGTTGGCGCTGTTGTCGATGATCACCAGCACGTTGGGCCGCATCGCGGTCGTCGTGGTCGCCGCCCCGACGAACAGGTCGATGTCTTCGGCGCCGGCGAAGTGCGCGCTGGCGGCGAGCGATGCCATCAACGCCAGGCTGCAGCCGCGCCGCAGGGTATTCAGTCTCATGTTGCGCTCCTCTGCATTCCGCCCGTCACAGACAGGACGTCGCCATGTTGTCGGTGCTGATCCGCACGCCTATGCCCTGCGTGACCTTGGCCTGCGCGCCGGTGAGCGCGCTCGTGGTTTCCGCGGTGATTTCCCATACCGTATTCGCGCACAACGACTCGCCGGTGTTCGCGCCCGACACGCCGAAGGTCTGTGCCTGACCGGCGGTGCAGCCGACGTCGTCGGCATTCGCGAGATTGAGCGTGCTCACCTGGATGACCTGCTTGGCCACGCACGAAGGCTGCGGGTTGAGCAGGGTGGTGTAATCGGTCGTGCCGTCGCCGTTGATGTCGGTGCAGATCGTGTTCGCCGCGCCGCACGCGTTGAGCACAGCATTGGCCGGATTCGCGATGAACAACGGCGAGCTGATGACCGTTTCGATCGCTTCCTGGGCCGCGCTCATCGCTTCCGTGCGCGATTGCATATTGCCCACGATCTTGAGGTTGCCGGTGCCGGTGTTCATCGCGCTCAACGCGAACAGCGTGAGCAGCACCAGCATGATGAGCGCGATCACCAGGGTGGCGCCGCGCTCGCGCGGGGAATGGGTCATGGCGTGTCTCTCCGGCCTGCGGCATTGGCGATTCGCACGACGCTCGCATATACGTGCCGGCGGTAACCGTCGTTGAAGGGGCCCACCGAAACCGCGTTGCCGACGGCGTCGATGCCGAGGTTGTACGTCTTGGTGTCCGTATAGCCCGGTGAGGTGTCGATATTGCGCGCGAGCAGGTACACCTGGACCGTCATCACGTTCGTCCAGTTGTTGACCGGCGTGCAGTTCGTGCAGCCGGCGTAGGTGTAGGTGCCGGGGTCGGCGGTATAGGCGTCCGGCAGGCCGTCGCCGGTATTGTCTATGCCGTAGACGAACTGCAGGTACTCGATGCCTTCGACGAGCGGCACTTCAACCGTGGTCGATCCCGTCATCTCCCGCCGCTTCAGCGTCGGTATGGACTGGCCTGCGCCGTTGTCGGTGCTGATGAAATAGGTGCGCACCAGGTATTCGCGCAGCGGCGCAGCGGTCGCACAGTCCTTCTTGCGCAGGGAGTACGTTGCGGTGCCGTACAGGCCGAGCACGAACGGCGTCGTCGACGGGTCGGTCGCGCATTGCGAGACTTGGATATAAGGACTACCGGTTGCTGCAGTCGCGCATCCTGGGGTGACGGTCGTGCAACCGCGCACCCGCCGCACCGCGATAATGTCGGTGTTCGACTTGAGCGAGCTGCCGATGCACGAAGGCGGGGTGCCGCCGTTGTCGTAGCCCTGAAGGTGCAGCGGCACCGCGCTCGACCAGTCGGTCACGGTCGTCGAACACGGATCCGGCAGCGCGGCCGGTGTCGCGACCAGGCCCATGTTCAGTTCGCCGTGGAAACCCGCCAGCTTGAGATCATCCGTCAGCATCTCCATCGCGTAACGCCCGTTCTCGATCTGGCGGCTGGTGCGCTCGATTTCGCTGCGCGAGGAGCTCGTCGCAGAGAATATGCCGATCACGCCGGCGAGGATCATCATCCCGAGCGTGATCGCGATCATGAGCTCGACGAGCGACATGCCGCGCATGGCGTGACGGGAGCGCTGCTTGCGGCGAGAGGTGAGGGTCTTCATGGCGTCACACATGTCCCCGTAGCCGGATCGTTCTGCAGGCAGCCGATTTTTACCCTTGCAACCATCACGCGCCGCGCTGCGTCATTGCCGTACAGACCCTGGCCGCAGGTGCTGACGGTGGATGCCGTCGTGGGCGCAAGACCCTGCCAGGCGATTGCGACGATGAACTCGCGCGGCATCGTCGCCACGGTGTTCACGACGCAGCCGCGCGCACCGATCATCGCGCCGCGGTTTTGTCCGCCGGACGTTTCGGTAGCGCCGAGCAGGGCGTTGTTCCAGGCGCACAGGTCCAGAGCCGCGCCCGCGAGGCCGGCGCAGCTGGCTGCGCTGGCGCCGGTGCCCAGCGGCGTGGTGGTCACGTAGCTCATCGCGTTCTTGCGATTGGCGTTCATTCTCGCGACCATGTCGTCGAGAAGCACGATTGCCTGCGCGCGCTGATACGACTCGATCTCGGCCACCTGCATGCGCGCCTGCAGCCCCGCCACGCCGAGCAGCCCCAGCGCAACGATCACTATCGTGATGAGGACCTCCAGCATGGTGAAGCCGGCAGCTCGGGAAACGGGGGTCGCCATTGTGCGCATCATGAGCACGCCTGCGATTTCGATACGGGCCTGCCGCTCAGGTCGATCCGGATGCAGCGCATGTTGGATCCCGTCACGCCGGGCGCCGTGATCTCGAACTGGGGAGCCGTTGCCGTGCTGGCGAGGTTCAGCCTGCCCATGCCGTTATAGGCCACGACGCCCGAAGTGCAGGTCGCGCAGGTGACGGTGATGTTCGACAGCGCATTCTGCGTTCTTAGCGCGTTGCCGGCCGCATCGGTGATGGACCAGCCGCTCGCCCAGTTGCCGCCGGTGGGCGTGAGCGTCACTGTCGTGTTCCGGGTGATCGCTTCGCTGCGCGCGTAGGTGAGGCTGGAGAACACGTCGAAGCTCGCCGTCTTGATGCGCTGGTTGAGGATGAGATCGCGCATCCCCGTCACGCCGAACGTCAGGAGGATGGCCCCGACGGCCACCACGGTGAGCATTTCGACCAGCGTAAAGCCCCGTGCAGTGATTGCCCGGCGCAGCATGCGTGGCCCGGTTCCGCTCATGATATCTACCAGCCAGCCTGGCCCGCGCGGGTCTTGTTGCCCTGCTCGTCGAGCGTCAACGTGCCGTCCGCGCTCTGCGCAGTGCTGGTCGGCGTGGCAGTGATAAGGTAAGTCGGCGGCGTAGATGCGGCCGCCGGGCCGATCGTAATGCTGTAATGCGCGGAAACGTCGCTCGGCGTGGTGACATTGAGCGTGGTGAGCGCACTCGAGCCGACAGCATAATTGCGCGCATCGAGCAGGTACTGCTGCTCGCGATTGGCGAGGTCCATCATGAACGCCTGGGTCGAAGCGCGCCGGCCCTTGCGCAGATGGTTCTGGTACGACGGGTAGGCGATGGCTGCGATGATGGCGACAACCGCTACCGTGATCATCAGCTCGATCAGGGAAAAGCCGTTTCGTCTGCGTAGTGCGCTGTTGTCGATCATGTCCGCTCCCCGGCGCTTTGCATTGCGGGATCCCAGGCGCGATTCTCGTCCGCGCGAGGCGCGTTCCGCCACGGCGGACCGATGAGCGGCCCGATACGCGGAACCAGCGGCGGACGTGGCTCGTTCAAGCGGTAATTGATCACACGCGAGGGCGCCGTGCAGGCGTCCCGGACAGTAGGAAGTTCCTCCGTCCCCGCAGGCAAGCAGGCGGATAGCGTTCGAAAAGCCTAAAGTTCCGGCCGCCGGCAGCCGTTATGGGCTCGTAGAGATACGTAATCCAGGCCCGCGCGGCCCCGCCACAGCGAGCGACAATGAGAGTTCTGATCGTAGAAGACTGCCCGGACGATGCCGAGCTGCTCTGTGCCGAGCTCGCGCAGTGCGGCGAGGAAATCGTTTTCCGGCGCGTCGAATGTGCCGAAGACATGCGGGCCGCGCTCGCCGAGGACTGGGACATCGTGATCTCCGACCACACGATGCCGCAATTCAGCTCGGCGGAGGCGCTCGAGACGCTCAAGGCGAGCGGCAAGGACATCCCTTTCATCATTTACTCCGGGGAGATCAGCGAGCAGACGGCAGTGTCCGCGATGCGTGCAGGCGTTCACGACTTCGTGCGCAAAGGGCAGGCGGCGCGCCTCGTGCCGCTGGTGCAGCGGGAGCTGCGCAACGCCGAAACGCGCAACGCCAGGAAAGTCGCGGAGAGCCGGCTTTATCGCCTGGCCCATTACGATCCGCTCACCGGGCTTCCAAATAGAGATTTCTTCTGCGAGGAAGCAGGCCGCATCGTCGCGGCCGTCCCCGACGACAGCGCTTCCTTCGCCGTGTGCCTGCTCAACCTGGACCGCTTTGGCGAGGTGAATCACGCCGTCGGTTTCGTGCAGGGCGATCGCATCATCAAGCAGGTCGCGGAGCGGCTGAAAGCGCGTCTCATGCCAGCCGGGCTGCTGGCGCGCCTGAACGGCGACCACTTCGCCCTGCTGAGCAGCCGACTGCACGACGCAAGCACGGTACGGCATTTTGCCGACACCATCATCGGCTGCTTCAAGGCGCCGTTCGATGGCGGAGGGCCGGAGGTGTACCTCACGTGCAGTCTCGGCATCGCCCTCTTGCCCGACCACGGGCACGACGTCGCCAAGTTGCTGGTCAATGCGGAGGCTGCTGCGGCGGCCGCGAAGCGCGTATCGGGAAACAGCTACAGATGTTACGAAGCAGAGCTCGCGCAAACGACGGCGCGCCGCGTCGGCCTCGAAGCTGCGCTGCGCCACGCGGTCGAACGTGACGAGCTCGTGCTCCATTATCAGCCGATGGTGGCGCTTGCCACCGAGCGCGTGATCGGCGCCGAGGCGCTCGTGCGCTGGCGCCATCCCGAATTCGGCCTCCTGGTCCCCGACATCTTCATACCCATTGCCGACGAGACCGGACTGATCGTCGAGATCGGCGCTGCGGTGATGATGAAGGCATGCCTTCAGGTGAAGGAGTGGCACGACCTCGGCCTCACCGACATGCGCATGTCGATCAACGTGTCGCCGGCCCAGTTCGACGAGAAGACGCTGCTCAGGCACGTGGACGAAGCGCTGCGAGCGACGGGCGTCGACCCGCGCGCGCTCGAGATCGAGATCACCGAGTCGGTTCTCATGCGCGACGTCGAGGGAACCACGGCGATGCTGCGCGCGCTGAAGGACAGGGGCATCGCGATCTCCATCGACGACTTCGGCACCGGCTATTCGTCTTTGAGCTACCTCAAGAGATTCCCGATCGATACGCTGAAGATAGACCGCTCGTTCATACGCGACGTGGTCGGGAATCCGGACGGCCTCGCCATCGTCTGCGCCATCGTCGCGCTTGCGCGGCGGCTTCAGCTGTGCATCGTCGCAGAAGGCGTGGAAACTCACGCGCAGGCCGAGGTTCTGCGCCGCGAGCACGTCGATTTTGCCCAGGGCCACCTGTACGGCAAGGCGTTGCCTGCAAGCTTCTTCCGGGCGCATTTCGGCAGTAAGTACTCGCCGCGTCTCATGGATCTCATTTATGCCATGACCGGGTGAGCCGGACCGTCCGGCTCTTGCGCCGCTTCGCCGCGCAGGGCGCTTGCCCTGCGTGTAGGAAGTCTTCGTACGTACCCCTAGAGCGACACCTACAGCACTTTTCGAAGAGTGTGTCTTTTTCCCGTTTTCTGCAAACCGGAGAATGCAGTCGTCGCGCAACACATAACGACTATCAAACGTTCAGGGGAGTCACATGCACACGCAACAGATGACATCCGAGATCCGCGAACTCAATCTGTCTTACATGTTGCTTGCAAAGCAGATGCTGCGCGAGGATCGGGCTGCGGCGATGTACCGCCTCGGCATCAGCGCCGAAGTCGCGGACATCGTGGAGAATCTCAGCGCCGCGCAGATACTCAAGATGGCTGCCTCCAACCTGCTGCTGTGCCGCTTCCGTCTGGACGACCGGGTCGTGCTCGAAATGGTCACCAGCCACAGCCGCGCCGCCGACATGTCGCCGGCCCATGCCGCGATCCTGATGGCAAGCCGTCCGCTGGAGCAGGCTGCGGCCTGACCCGCCATGGCGAATAACGGCAAGGACAAAAGCATACTGGCGCAGGCGCGCCATATCGAGCTGGCCAGAGAGCTCATCGAGCTCGGCGCGAGGCTGCAGTTGCTCGAAGCGGAGACGAGCTTGAGCCGCGAGCGGCTGCTGAAGCTCTACAAGGAGATCAAGCGCGTCTCGCCGCCGAAAGGCATGCTGCCTTTCTCCACCGACTGGTTCCTGAGCTGGCAGCCCAACATACATTCCTCGCTGTTCGCGGAGATCTACCGTTTCCTGGTCGCCAATGCCGAGGTGCGCGGCGTGACCGCGATCGTCAAGGCGTACCGCCTGTACCTGGAGCATCTTTCCATCAGCCAGCTCGAGCCGGTGCTCAGCATCACGCGCGCGTGGACGCTGGTGCGCTTTCTCGACAAGCGCATCCTCGACACCGCGGAGTGCAAGCGCTGCGGCGGCCGCTTCGTCGTGCACGCGCTCGATCTGCACAAGGAATACGTGTGCGGGCTGTGCAATGTGCCGTCACGCGCCGGCAAAGGCAGGAAAGCAGGCAGCGCCCGTGTCGTCCCTGCGGCCGGCATACTCGCAGCCTGACATCGCTCTCGCGGCCCATGGGACGTTACTCCATGGGTCCGCGAATAGCGGGGTGATGCCCGCCTTATTCGCAACTTCGACCCTTTCCGTACCTGCTACGCTAGGCCCACGTTCCCCGGTCTGCGTACGCGCAGCCGCGGGCCCTGCTGCGACATGAAAACGGCGCGCGCCGGACTGCAAGCATGCTAGTAGTCATTGGCTACATCATCATTCTCGGGTCGGTGTTCGGCGGCTTCATCCTGAGCGGCGGCCACATCGCAGCGCTGGCGCAGCCGATCGAGCTCCTGATGATCGGAGGCTCCGCGGCGGGCGCATTCATCGTCGGCAACTCCCGCAAAGTCATCATGGCGACGCTGAAGGCGTTGCCCGAGACGCTCAAGGGCTCGCACTACAACAAGCTCGTGTACATGGAGCTGATGTCGCTGCTCTACGAAGTGCTGTCCAAGGCGCGCAAGGAAGGGCTCATGTCGCTCGAGGCGGACGTCGAGAAGCCGCGCGAGAGCCCGATATTCGCAAAATATCCGCGCGTGTCCCACGATCACCACGCCGTCGAGTTCATGACTGACTACCTGCGGCTCATGGTCGGCGGCAATCTCAACGCGCACGAAATCGAAGCGCTGATGGACAGCGAGATCGAAACGCACCACGCGGAGGGCGAAGTGCCCGCGCACGTGATCCAGCGCATCGGCGACGCGCTGCCCGCATTCGGCATCGTCGCCGCGGTGATGGGCGTGGTGCACACCATGCAGTCGGTGGGCCTGCCGCCGGCCGAGCTCGGCAAGCTGATCGCGCACGCGCTGGTGGGAACGTTTCTCGGCATATTGCTCGCGTATGGCTTCGTCGGCCCGCTCGCAGGCAAAGTCGAGCAGCGCGTGAGCGAATCGTCGAAGCTGCTCCAGTGCATCAAGGCGACGCTGCTCGCGAGCCTCAACGGATATTCGCCCGCGCTCGCCGTCGAGTTCGGCCGCAAGGTGCTCTACTCGACCGAGCGGCCGTCGTTCATCGAGCTCGAGCAGCACCTGAAGCAGCACAAGGCGCACTAGACGCGGCATGTCGCGCAGCGATCACAAGAAGAACGCCAAGCAGGACAAGACGGCGCCCATCGTCAAGCGCGTGGTGAAGGGCAAGTCGGCCCACCACGGCGGCTCGTGGAAGATCGCGTACGCCGACTTCGTGACTGCGATGATGGCGTTCTTCCTGCTCATGTGGCTGCTCGGCTCCACCACGCAGGGCGAGCTCGAGGGCATCGCCGATTACTTCAAGAACCCGCTGCGGGTTTCGATCGGCGGCGGCTCCGGATCGGGCGACAGCTCCAGCGTCATCAAGGGCGGCGGGCGCGATCTCACCCGGCGCGAGAGTCAGGTGAAAAAGGGCGAAATCGAAGAGCAGAAGCGGACCATCAATCTCAAGGCGGCGGATGCCGATGTAGAGAAGACCGAGATCTCGCAGCTGCGCACGCTGAAGAACCGCATCGAGCGGGCGTTCGAGACGAGCCCGTCGCTGCGCGAGTATCGCAAGCAGATGCTGCTCGACATCACTTCCGAGGGGCTGCGCATACAGCTGGTCGATGCGCAGAACCGCCCGATGTTCGCCAGCGGCAGCGCGCAGCTGCTGCCTCACATGCGCGAGATTCTGCAGGAGCTGGGCAAGCCGCTCAACGAGATGCCCAACCACATCAGCCTGTCCGGCCACACCGACGCCAAGCCGTATTCGGCCGGCGAGCGCTCGTACAGCAACTGGGAGCTGTCCGCCGACCGGGCCAACGCGTCGCGTCGACAGCTGGTGGCCTCCGGGCTTGCCGAAGGAAAGGTGCTGCGCGTCGTGGGCTTGTCCTCGGCGGCGCTGTTCGACAAGACCGACCCGCTCAATCCCGTGAACCGACGCATCAGCATTATCGTGCTCACCCGCAAGGCGGAGGAGGCGATGCTGAAAGACACCGTCCCGTTGCCGCCGCCGCCCACGGAACCGCCGACGGCGACGGCACCCGCCGCGCCGGCCACGCCTGCGCAGAGAACCGGGGAAATCGAAAAGCCGAAGCCGGGCTGACCGGCGGCCTCAATATTTCAGCAGAGCCGCCGTTAACACTGTCAGGCACTCTGCTGCAGAAAGCCGGCGCGATGACGGCGGTGTGCGCGTGCCGGTGAAGGAGATGGAATGTCGGACAAGAACTTGAGATTCCTGGTCGTCGACGACTTCTCGACGATGCGGCGCATCGTGCGCAACCTGCTGAAGGAAATCGGTTTCCTCAATGTCGAGGAAGCGGAAGACGGCGCTGTGGCGCTCCAGCGGCTGCAGAGCGGCGGCATCGACTTCGTCATCTCCGACTGGAACATGCCCAACATGGACGGGCTTGCGCTGCTGCAGCAGATTCGCGCGAGCGACGCCCTCAAGGCGCTGCCCGTGCTCATGGTCACGGCGGAAGCGAAGAAGGAGAACATTATCGCGGCGGCGCAGGCCGGCGCGAGCGGTTACGTGGTGAAGCCTTTCACTGCGGCAACGCTGGACGAGAAGCTCAACAAGATACTCGAGAAGGCCTGATATTCCGGCGCGGCCGGAAGCTGCCGCAGCTGTTCTTCACCATTACAGCAGGAAGCGAGAACGACGTGACGCAAGTGGGCATGCTCCAAGACAACGAAGACCTGCAGGCGCTGTTCGACAGCATCGCGCAGCAGCGCGCGCACGAGGCGCCTGCAAAAGCCGGCCTGCACGCGGTGCCTGCTGCTCCGGCCGCTCAACCCGCCGCGCCGGCTGTCGAAGACGCTGCGAGCGGCGGTGACGACGTGAGCCGCGTCATACACCGTGTCGGCCAGCTCACCCGCGTCCTGCACGACAGCCTGCGCGAGCTCGGATACGACAGGCTGATCGCGCAGGCCGCCGCTTCGATCCCGGATGCCCGCGACCGGCTTTCTTACGTGGCGATGATGACGGAGCAGGCCGCGACGCGCGCGCTCAATGCGACCGAGGTTGCGCGCCCGCTGCAGGACGAGCTGGGTGCGCAGGCGCGCAAGCTCTCCGACGCGTGGACCCGCATGAACGCACGCGAGCTTACGTTCGAGCAGTTCAAGACGCTGCTGCAGGACACGCGCAGCTATCTCGGCGGCGTTCCGGAAAAGACGGACGCGACCAACGCGCAGCTCACCGAAATCATGATGGCGCAGGACTTCCAGGACCTCACGGGCCAGGTGATCAAGAAGATCACCGACATCGTGCACCGGCTGGAGAGCGAGATGGTGCAGCTCTTGCTCGACTGCATTCCTCCCGAGAAGCGTCACGAGCCCGCGCCCGCCCGCAAGCCCGAGCCCGCGAGCCTGCTCAACGGGCCGGTCATCACGCCGCAGGGAAGCAGCGACGTGGTGACGAGCCAGAACCAGGTGGACGAGCTGCTGGAGAGCCTCGGGTTCTGATCGATAGGCGCGGCGTCCGCCGTGCTCGATGTGCCGCCGCGTAACGGCTGGCGAATTGCGGCACAAATGCCTGCTTGTTTGGCCGATTGATGGACAGGCCACCGCTCAATAATTTCCACTCAGCAAGAGGTGGACATTGAGCGAGCAGAGCGACCTGGAACGCACTCATTCGGCAACCCCGCGGCGCCTGGAGCAGGCGCTCGAAGAGGGGCAGGTCGCGCGTTCGCTCGAGCTCACCACGTTTCTCATGCTGCTCGCCGGAACTGCGGGCATCTGGACGCTCGGCCGGGGCCTGCTCGACGGCCTGTCGCAGCTGCTTCAGCAGGGGCTGCGCCTCGAGCCCCGCATGCTGGCGGATCCGGCGGCGATGACGGAGCGGCTCGCGCAACTCTGCAGCGACGCGCTCATCGTCATATTGCCGCTGCTGGGGCTGCTGTTCCTCACCGCGCTTGCCGCACCGTCGCTGCTCAGCGGCCGCGTGCATGCGTCGCCGATACGCTTCGACCTGTCGCGCATCAATCCGCTCACCGGCATCGGGCGCATCTTCTCCCTTCACGGCGTGATGGAGCTCGTCAAGGCGCTCGCGAAGGCGGTCCTGGTGGGCGGCATCGGCGCGTGGGTGCTGGCGCATTATCTCGACGATCTGATGACGCTCGTGAACCAGACGCCGCAGGAGGGCATACGCTCGCTCGGCGCGCTGGTCGCTGCCAGCACCTTTGCCGTGGTGTGCGGGCTGTTTCTCATCGCCGCGCTCGATGTGCCCTACCAGCTGTGGACGTACTACAAGGGCCTGCGCATGACGCGTGACGAAGTGCGCCAGGAGGCGCGCGAGACCGAAGGCGACCCGCAGGTGAAGGGCCACATCCGCCGCACCCAACGCGAGATCGCCCGCCGCCGCATGATGGCGGAGGTGCCGAAAGCCGACGTCATCGTCACCAACCCGACGCACTACGCGGTCGCGCTGCGTTACGACGGCGAGAAGATGCGCGCGCCGAAGGTCGTCGCCAAAGGCGCCGATCTCGTCGCGCAGCGCATTCGCGAAATCGGCGCTGAGCACCGCGTGCCGGTGCTCGAGGCGCCGCCGCTCGCACGCGCGCTCTATCACCACACCGAATTGGGCGACGAGATTCCGGAAGGCCTGTATACCACCGTGGCGGAAGTGCTCGCCTACGTGTTCCAGCTGCGCCGCCACCAGTCGGGCGCAGGACCGGCGCCCGCACTGCCGGATGAGCTCGCGGTGCCGGCCGAACTCGACCCGCTGGCAGGTAAGCAATGACGCCCGCGCTCGGACTGCCGCGCCTCAACACTGCGAACTGGCGCGCGTTCCTCGGACCGCTCCTCATCGTGATGATCCTCGCGATGATGATCCTGCCGCTGCCGCCGTTCCTGCTCGACGTGCTGTTCACGTTCAACATCGCGCTTGCAGTGATGGTGCTGCTGGTCGGCCTGTACGCGATGAAGCCGCTCGACTTCGCCGTGTTCCCGACCGTGCTGCTGCTCACCACGCTGATGCGCCTCTCGCTCAACGTCGCGTCCACGCGCGTGGTGCTGCTGGAAGGGCACACCGGTCCCGACGCAGCCGGCAAGGTGATCGAAGCCTTCGGCCACTTCGTCGTCGGCGGCAATTACGCAGTCGGCATCGTGGTGTTCGTGATTCTCGTGGTGATCAACTTCATGGTGATCACCAAGGGCGCGGGCCGAATCGCCGAGGTGAGCGCGCGCTTCACCCTCGATGCGATGCCCGGCAAGCAGATGGCGATCGACGCCGATCTCAACGCCGGACTGATCGCGGAAGACGAGGCGCGCAAGCGCCGCGCCATGGTGTCGCAGGAGGCCGACTTCTTCGGCGCGATGGACGGTGCGAGCAAGTTCGTGCGCGGCGATGCGGTCGCCGGCATCCTCATCATGCTGATCGGCATCATCGGCGGCTTCGCCGTCGGCGTGCTGCAGCACGGCCTCGACGCCGGCGCAGCCGCGCGCAACTACACGCTGCTCACCATCGGCGACGGCCTCGTCGCGCAGATACCGGCGCTCGTCATCTCCACCGCAGCCGGCATCGTCGTGAGCCGCGTCGCGACCGACGAGGACGTCGGCCAGCAGATGATGGGCCAGCTCTTCAACAAGCCTCGTGCGCTTGCGCTGACGGCGGGGATACTTGGCTTGATGGGCATCATTCCGGGGATGCCGCATGTCGCATTTCTCCTGCTCGCGCTGATCATGGGCGCCGCGGCCTATGCGCTCGCCAAGCGTCCGGAGCCCGCGGCGCCGATCGTCGAGCCGGCGCAGCAGCCGACAGCCGAGCAGCAGGATGCCACCTGGGACGACGTCACGCCGGTCGACACGCTCGGTCTCGAGGTCGGCTACCGCCTGATATCGCTCGTCGACCGCAATCAGGACGGCGAGCTGCTGAAGCGCATACGCGGCATGCGGCGCAAGTTCGCGCAGGAGATTGGTTTCCTCGTGCCCGCCGTCCACATTCGCGACAACCTGTCGCTGCGGCCCGCCGGCTATCGCATTACCGTGAAGGGCGTCGAGGTCGGCAGCGGCGAAGCGCAGATCGGCATGCACCTCGCGATCAACCCGGGCCGCGTCGGCGGCACCTTGCCGGGCACGCCTACCAAGGACCCCGCGTTCGGCCTGCCTGCGGTGTGGATAGAGCCGGGAGCGAAGGAGCGGGCGCAGACACTCGGCTACACCGTGGTGGACGCCGGCGTGGTGATCGCCACGCACATCGATTACGTGATCCGCAGCAATGCCGCGGAGCTTCTCGGGCGCGCAGAGCTCCAGCAGCTGCTCGACCGCCTCGGCCGCGCGACACCCAAGCTGCTCGAGGATGTCGTGCCGAAGCTGCTGCCGATGTCGTCGGTGCAGAAGGTGCTGCAGAACCTGCTCGCCGAGGGCGTCCACGTGCGCGATCTCGCCTCCATCATGGAAACGCTGGCCGAGCACGCGCCGCGCACCCAGGACATCGAGGAGCTGACGGCGGCAGTGCGCATCACGCTGGGCCGCGCCATCGTTCAACAGATTTATCCCGTCGGCTCGGAGCTTCAGGTGATCGCCATCGAGCCGCAGCTCGAGCGCGCTCTGCTGCAGGCGGTGCAGGGCAACAGCCAGGGCGCGATCGAGCCGGGGCTCGCGGACACGCTGGTCGCCGAAGCGCGTGCGTGCGCCGAGCGCCAGGAGCAGATGGGACAGCCGGCAGTTCTGCTCACGCCGCCGCAACTGCGCGCGGTGTTGTCGCGCTTCCTGCGGCGCATCCTGCCGCAACTCAAGGTCATTTCGCATGCGGAGATCTCGCATGCTGCCACCATCAAGGTGACATCACTGCTCGGAGGTAAAACGTGAAGGCAAGAACATTCTTCGCCAGCACGTCGCGCGAGGCGCTGCGACGGGTCAAGGAGGCGCTCGGCGCGGACGCAGTGATACTCGCCAACCGCCCGGTCGATGGCGGTGTGGAAATGGTCGCGCTCGGGCCCGAAGAGGCGGCCCGTCTCAGCTCGATGGTGCCGGATAGCACGCCGACGCAGCCACAGCCGCCGGCCGCGCCGGCGCGGCCCGCGCCCGTGATGCTGACGCAGCCGACCATCGCGTGCGCGGGCGGGGCGATGGCGCAGAGCGTCGTCGCGGAGATCAAGACGCTGCGCGGCATGCTCGAAGAGCAGCTCGCGACACTGTCATGGGGCGACGCAGGCAGGCGCGATCCGACCAAGACCAGGCTCCTGCGCGCGCTGCTCGACTCGGGCTTCAGCCCCGCGCTCGGCCGCCGCGTGCTCGACAAGCTGCCGTCCGGCCGCGAATTCGAGCAGGCGCTCAAGTGGGTGCAGACGGCGCTGGCGCTCAATCTGCGCGCAGCCACGGAGCGCGACACGCTGGTGGAGCAGGGCGGCGTTTACGCGCTGGTCGGGCCGACCGGCGTCGGCAAGACGACGACTGCAGCGAAGCTTGCTGCGCGCTGCGTGGTGAAGCACGGTGCAGACAAGCTCGCGCTGCTCACGACCGACACCTACCGTATCGGCGGCCACGAGCAGCTGCGCATCTACGGGCGGCTCCTCGGCGTGACGGTGCAGGCGGTGAAAGACGCTCAGGACCTGCGCGTGGCGCTGCACGAGCTGCGCGGCAAGCGCATGGTGCTCATCGACACCGCGGGCGTGGGCCAGCGCGATCAGCTCGTCGCGGAGCAGGAAATGATGCTCAAGGGCGGCGGCGCCGACGTGCAGCGCATCCTGCTCCTCAACGCGACCTGCAGCGGCAGCACGCTCGACGACGTCGGGCGCGCCTTCCACGCAGAGACCGCGCACGGCTGCATCATCACCAAGGTCGACGAGGCGATGCACATTGGCGTCGTTCTCGACGCGGTGATCCGGCGCGGCCTCAAGCTCCACTACATCGCGAACGGGCAGAAAGTGCCCGAGGATCTCCACCTTGCGGATCCGCAGCAGCTGTTGCAGTCCGCGCTGCGGCCCGGCTCGGACAATTCACCCTTCGCCCTGAGCGAGGAGCAGCTGCCGTACGTGGCGGCGGGCCTTGCCGGCGTCGGCGGCGCGGCGACCTCTCCGGTCAACGCCTTGCGCATGAGGAGCGGAGGCTCTCTTGGCTAGCCTTCAGATCGACCAGGCCGAAGGACTGCGCTCACTGCTCGCGAGCCAGGTGCTGCGCGTGATCGCGGTGGCGAGCGCGACCGCGGGCGCCGGGAAGACGTCCATCGTCTCCAATCTCGCGACGACTTTCGCCGCGGGCGGTCGCGAAGTGATGATTCTCGACGCCGCGCAGGGCGCGCCCATGAGCGCGACGTTCGGCGTGACGCCCCGCTACGATCTCGAAGACGTCATAGAGCGCAAGCGCTCACTGGAGCAGGCGCTCGTGCCGTGCGCGCAGGGCGTTCGCATGCTGCCCATCGCGCGCGGGCTGCGGCGACTGGGCGCGCTCAGCGCAGGCGAGCAGGCGCGGGTGGTGGAGTCCTTCCAGTGGCTCGCATGCCCGGTCGACGTGGTGCTGATCGATACGCCGAGCGATCCCGAAGAGGCGCTGCTGTGCGCGGGTTTCGCCGCCCAGGAGACGCTGCTCGTGCTGTCGCGCAGCACGTCCTCCATCACCGCGAACTATGCGCTGCTCAAGACGCTGCGCATGCAATACGCGATGCGGCGCTTGCGCATCCTCGTCAACAAGTCGAGCAACGAGGCCGAGGCGCGCGCCATTTACGCCAACATGGCGACGGCCGCGCGCCAGTATCTCGGCAGCACGCTCGATTACGCGGGCCACATCCCGCGCGACGACAAGCTGCACCGCGCGACGGTGCTCGGCCTGCCGCTCGTCGACGCATTCCCGACGTCGCCCGCGGCGGTGACCATAAGGGAGCTTGCGGAGCTCCTGCTGCGGCGCCAGCCCGCGCAGGCGGAAGAAGGGATAGAGCATTTCGTGCAACGACTCATACGCTCCAGCCGCCTCCAGGCTGTGGGCACTGCCGCATAGGTGTCTCTCATGTATACCGCGTCCGGAACCGTCGACAAGCAGCACTACATCAACCAGTTCGCGCCGCTCGTGAAGCGCATCGCGCATCACATGATGGCCAAGCTTCCTGCCTCGGTGCAGCTCGACGACATCGTGCAGGCGGGCATGATCGGCCTGCTCGATGCGCTGAACCGCTACCAGGGCTCGTTCGGAGCGCAGTTCGAGGCTTATGCGGCGCAGCGCGTTCGCGGCGCCATACTCGACGAGCTGCGCCAGGCCGACTGGCTTCCGCGCAGCGCGAGACGCAGCATGCGCCGCATCGAGACGGCGGTGTGCGCGCTTGAGCAGCGCCTGGGCCGCGCGCCGACGGAGCTGGAGATCGCGAAAGCACTGGAGATTCCGCTCGAGGAGTATCACGAGATGCTCGAAGGCGCCCGCGGCTGCCAGCTGGTGCACCTCGGAGACCTTTCGGACGCCGACAGCGATTTCCTCGACAGCCACGAAGTGCAGGCCGGGCGCACGCCGCTCGACATGCTGCTCGAAGGCAACCGCCGCGAGCTGCTGATCCGGGCCATCGAGGAATTGCCGCCCCGCGAGAAGCTGGTGATGGGCATGCACTACCAGCAGGAGCTCAACCTGCGCGAGATCGGCGAAGTGCTCGGTGTCAGCGAATCGCGCGTGTGCCAGTTGCACAGCCAGGCGATCGCCCGTCTGCGCGCGCGGCTGAAGCACGCATAAAGCCATCAGCCACAGAGAACACAGAGGTCACAGAGAAACAACGAAGCGATGCGCAGATAGGGAATTCATATCCCGACGCGTTTTGTTTGTAGTGCGGAGCGCAAGCCGGATAAGGTACACAGCCGATGAGAGCCTTTGTGCTCTTCTCTCTGTGTCCTCTGTGCACTCTGTGGCACAGTGGTTTTTAAGCGCGCAGCGACGTTCCCGTGGCGGGATCGGTGATGGTATGTCCGTGGCGACCGTACAGCGTCGTGCGGCCGCAGGCTTCGTTCAGCGCCGCGAGCGAGCGCTCGCAGTGCTGCAGTCGCATTTCGATCAGCACGCCGTTCGTTTCGTTCAGCGCGCGTGCCTGCCCGACGAGAGCGCGCAGCGATTCCCACAACGCCGTTGCCTTGCCGCACTCCGCATGAGCAGCGGCCCAGGCGCGCATGCCCTGCGCATCGGGCGCGAGGCGCAGGCCGATGAGGTGAGCGCGGCGATTGCGCACGTGCTGGGCAAGCTCTTCCGCCATGCGCGCCTTGACCGGCGTGATGGCGTCGACTTCGTCCGCGGTGCTGCCGCCGAGCGCCTGCTGCTCGCGGCGCAGCAGCTCGACGAAGCGCGCCGTTGCTTCCCGCTCGGCTTCGAGAGCTTCGAGCAGCGATGCGGGCGCGGGTGCGAGCTTTAGCGCTGCGTTCACTGCAGCGTCCGGTTCTGCAGCAGATCCTTCACCGTCTCGAGCAGCTTGTCGGCCACGACCTCGGCGTTGACCTTGAAGCGGCCCTCGCTGATGGCCTGCTTGATTTCCTGCACGCGGGCCATGTCGATTTCCCCGGCCGCGTCGCTCTGGAAGGCCTGGAGCTGCGTGGACAGCGCGCTCAGCTCGACGCGGTCGCCCTGCGCGGCCGGCGTGTCCTTCTTCGCGGTGCGCCCGGTCTTGTCCGCGGTTGCAGCGCTCGTTACCGATTTCGATACCTGATCGATTTTCATGAATACCCCTTATGGCGGTCGTCAAAAGAGCATAACGGCAGCGCCTGCGGGAACTTTAGGAAATTTCGTTTCCTCTTCCCGCCAAGCATATCTACGGCATGTTGCCGATGCGGCTTTAGGTTTCATTGGCGCACTTCCACGGTCGCGCCGTTGCGTGCGAGCCCGCTGACCACCAGCCCCGACGCCACGCGCACCTGCACGAGCTGCCCGTCGGTCGCCGCGGTGAGCGCCCGGCCTTCCCCGGTGACCGTGAACCCGCGTCCCTGCACCAGCAGCTTGACCGGCTGCCCCTGCTGGACGACGGTGGGCGAGCGCAGCAGATCCGAGCGCAGCGGCTGGCCCGCCTGCAGCGATGAGACGAGCGTTTTGCCGGCGGCGACCCGCATGTCGGTCACCACGCCGGCCGGCAGCTGGGTGAGGTCGGCCTGCTGCACGCCGAGGTCGGTTTCGACGATGGGCTGGCCCTGCGGTATGGCGCGGATGCTGTGCACCACGCCCGCCCATACATGAACTTCGACTGGGAGGTAGGCGGTCCACGGCGTCGGGCGTGTGCAGCGCACGCCGAGCGTTGCATTGCCCCACAGCCGCCCGCCCGCGGGCAGGAAAGCCTCCGCGGCCTGGCATACCGGAAGCGTGAGCTGGGCATCGAGCGCGCCTACGGTGTAGGTAACCCGGCCCGGGAGGCCGGCCGTCTCGCGCGCGACGAACTGCTCGCCCGTGCGCTTGATCAGCACTGCATCGGGGCGCTCTGCTGCAGCGCCTGTCGCGTACGCGCATGCCAGCGCCATCGCACAAAGTCCCCAGCCGCGTCTCGTCATTGCCTCGCCTCCACTCCTGTCACGGCGCGCATACGCGCCTTTCGCACGACTTGCATCGTAGCAGCGGGGCGCGCCAGCTAAGTTCGGAAGTGAAGCCGGATATCGCCGCTATTCCGCCGAACGCCCCCCGTGACGCGGGGCTAGCATCCGTTTCACTGCAGGATAGTGCGCATGCTCGTTCGGTCGTCGATGGCAGGCCGGCATGCAGCAGACAGGGAGGGACCATGGTTTCCAGGCTGGACCAGCTGCTCAATTTCCACACGACTGCGCTCGGCGTGCGCACCCAGCGTCAGCAGCTCCTCGCGGCGAACGTGGCGAATGCAGACGTGCCGAACTACAAGGCGCGCGACATCAATTTCGCGCAGGCGCTCCAGCAGGCGCTCGCGCCGGCGGGCAGTGGCGCGCTCGCGACGAGCGTTGCGACCCACCTGCCGGGAGCACCCGCGCAGGGCGCGCCGACCGAGCCGCTATATCGCGTGCCGCTGCAGGACAGCCTGGACGGCAACACCGTCGAGCTCGACGTCGAGCGCGCGCAGTTCGCCGACAACGCGGTCCACATCGAAGCGAACCTCACGTTCCTCAACGGCCAGATCAAGACGATGCTGGCCGCATTACAGGGCTGATCGCCATGTCGCTCTTCAACGTATTCGATATCGCCGCCTCGGCCATGAGCGCGCAGTCGCAGCGCCTCAACGTCGTGGCGAGCAATCTTTCCAACGCCGACAGCGCCACCAGCGCGAACGGGCAGCCCTACCGCGCCAAGCAGGTCGTCTTCTCCACCGCGCAGGTCGCGCCCGGCGGCGCGAGCGGCGTGCGCGTGTCCGGCGTCATCGAGGACAGCGCGCCGCCCAAGATGGTCTACGAGCCCAAGCACCCGCTCGCCAACGACAAGGGCTACGTCAGCATGCCGAACGTGAACGTCGTCGACGAGATGGTGAACATGATCTCGGCCTCGCGCTCGTACCAGAACAGCGTCGAAATGATGAACACGGCGAAATCGCTGCTGCTCAAGACGCTCACGCTGGGCCAATAAGGCAAGGGACACGCACATGACCGCAGCAGTGCAGAACACGGGCGTCGATCTCACGTCGCTCACGCCGCAGAAGAACGCAACGAAGAGCGAGACGTCCGCGTCGGAAGACCGCTTCCTGAAGTTGCTCGTCACGCAGCTCAAGAACCAGGACCCGCTCAACCCGATGGACAACGCGCAGATGACGACACAGCTCGCGCAGATCAGCACGGTGAGCGGCATCGAGAAGCTGAACGGCACGCTGCAATCGCTGGCGGCGAGCTTCGGCGCGACGCAGGCGCTGCAGGCGACGTCCATGCTGGGGCAGGGCGTGCTGATACCGGGCTCAGGGCTCACGCTCCAGGGCGGCAGCGCCGTCGGCGGTGTGATGCTGAGCGGCCCCGCGGACAAGGTCATCGTATCGATCGCCGACGCGAACGGCGTTCTGCTTCAGAAAGTCGACATCGGTCCGCATCCTGCCGGCGTGGCGAACTTCACGTGGGACGGCGGCACGGCCCAGGGCACGGCCGCCGCCGGCCGCTACACCTTCAGTGTCGCCGCCGCGCGCGGCGATGCGACAGTCGAAACGGCGCCGCTGGCGTACGGCCGCGTGACCGCGGTCGCGCCTTCGGCCACCGGCGCCAGCGTCACCGTGGGCGACCTGGGCACGGTCGCGCTCGGGGACGTCAAGCAGATCGTCCGGTAAACCAAACTCAGAGCGAACAGCAAGGAGCACAGGATGAGCTTCCAGCAAGGATTGAGCGGACTCAACGCGGCCTCGAAGAGCCTCGATGTCATCGGCAACAACGTCGCAAACGCGAACACCATCGGCTTCAAGATGTCGGAAGCCGAATTCGCGGACGTATTCGCCAACTCGCTCAACGGGTCGGGCGGCACGCAGGTCGGCATCGGCACGACGGTGCGCGCGATTTCCCAGGAGTTCTCGCAGGGCAACATCACGGTGACCAACAACCCGCTCGACATCGCAGTCAACGGCAAAGGCTTTTACCGGATGAGCAACAACGGTGCGATCACGTATTCGCGCAACGGCCAGTTCCAGCTCGACAAGGACGGCTACATCGTCAACAGCGACGGCGCGCGCCTGACCGGCTATATAGCCAATGCCGCCGGGGCGCTCAACACCTCGACGCCTGCCGACCTGAAACTGGCGAGCAACGATTCCATGCCCAACGCCACCGGCAAGGTGAACGGGGTACTCAATCTCGATTCGCGCGAAGCGCCGCCGACGGGCGCCTTCAACCTGAGCGATCCGAAGACGTACAACAGTTCGACCTCGGTTGCCGTCTTCGACAGCCTCGGCAACACCCACACGCTGTCCCTGTACTTCGTCAAGACGGCGGCGAACAGCTGGGGCGTGTACGGCACGAGCGACGGCACGCAGATCGGCGCCGGAGCGATCGGCACGATGCGCTTCAAGGGTGACGGTACGATAGACACCGCGACGACGACGCTGCCGTTCAGCGTGTCGACGCCGGTGACCACGGGCGCCGCCTCGCCACTGACGTACAAGCTCGACTTCACGGGCACTACCCAGTTCGGCAGCGGCTTCGGCGTCAATTCACTGGCTCAGGACGGTTACTCGTCGGGCCGCCTGTCGGGTTTGAGCGTCGGCGCCGACGGCGTCATACAGGGTCGTTACACCAACGGCCAGGCCACCCGGCTGGGCCAGGTGACGCTGGCCAATTTCAGCAATCCCCAGCACTTGCAGCCCATGGGGGGCAACAGCTGGGCCGAGACCTCGCAGTCCGGCGCCCCGCTGATCGGCGCGCCGGGGTCAGGGACGCTCGGCGTGCTGCAGTCCGCGGCGGTCGAGGACTCGAACGTGGACCTCACGGCCGAGCTGGTGAACATGATCACCGCGCAGCGCGTGTACCAGGCGAACGCGCAGAGCATCAAGACCCAGGATGCCGTGCTGCAGACGCTGGTCAACCTGCGCTGACCGCGGCTGACGCTCGCCCATGGACCGACTCATCTACGTTGCAGCGACCGGCGCCACGCAGACGCTCGCGCAGCAGGCGACCGTCGCGCACAACCTCGCCAACGTCGGCACGACGGGATTCCGCGCCGAGTACAACATGTTCCGCGCTGTGCCCGTCGTGGGGCAGGGCGCGCCCACGCGCGCTTTCGCGATCGACACGACGGTCGGCGCGAACTTCGCGGCGGGCGCGATACAGCAGACCGGGCGCGAGCTGGACGTTGCCGTGCAGGGCACCGGCTGGATCGCGGTGCAGGGCGCCGACGGGCGCGAAGCGTATACGCGCAACGGCAACCTGCAGCTGAGCCCCAACGGCGTGCTGCAGACGCGCGAGGGCCGGCCGGTGATGGGCGAAGGCGGGCCGCTCTCCATTCCGCCCGACACCAACGTCACCATCGCGAAAGACGGAACGATATCCGCCGTGCAGTCGGGCACGCGGCCGAACACCGTGGTCACGGTCGGCCGCATCAAGCTCGTCGACCCGCCGCCGGCGCAGCTCGTGAAAGGCAGCGACGGGCTGTTCCGGCTTTCGAGCGGAGCGGACGCGCAGTCCGACAACGCGGTCACGCTCGCGAGCGGCGCGCTCGAGGGCAGCAACGTGAACGTCGTCGAAGCGATGGTCGCGATGATCGCGCTCGCGCGCCAGTTCGACATGCAGATGAAGATGCTGCAGAACGCGGACAGCAACGAGCGCCAGGCGGGCCAGATACTGAACATGAACCGATAAGAGAGCCACATGATCCGATCACTCTGGATATCGAAGACCGGGCTGGAATCGCAGCAGATGCAGATGGACGTCGTCGCGAACAATCTCGCGAACGTCAGCACCAACGGCTTCAAGCGCGGCCGCGCGGTGTTCGAGGATTTGCTGTACCAGACGCTGCGCCAGCCGGGCGCGCAGTCCTCGCAGCAGACGCAGCTGCCCACCGGGCTGCAGATCGGCACCGGCGCGCGGCCGGTGGCGACCGAACGGCTGTTCACGCAGGGCAATCTCCAGCAGACCGGCAACGATCACGACGTCGCGATCCAGGGCAACGGCTTCTTCCAGGTGCTGCTGCCCGACGGCACCACGGCGTACACGCGCGACGGCTCGTTCCATTCCGACAGCCAGGGACAGCTCGTAACGGCGAGCGGCTTTCCGGTGCAGCCGAACATCACCATACCGCCCAACGCGCTCTCGCTCACCATCGGCAAGGACGGCACGGTATCGGTCAAGGTGCCGGGCAGCGCGACGCCGGTGCAGGTGGGCACGATGCAGCTCGCAACCTTCGTCAACGCGGCCGGCCTGCAGGCGATGGGCGAGAACCTGTATCTCCAGACCGCGTCGAGCGGCACGCCGAGCACCAACACGCCGGGCAGCAACGGCACCGGCATGCTCAACCAGGGCTACGTCGAGACCTCTAACGTGAACGTCGTGGAAGAGCTGGTGAACATGATCCAGACGCAACGCGCGTACGAGATCAATTCGAAGGCGATACAGACCTCGGACCAGATGCTGCAGAAGCTCGCGCAGCTGTAGTGCGAAGGAAAGCCATGAAGCTCCTGTTCCAGGCATTCTGCGCCGGCGCGCTGCTCGGCCTGCTGCTGCTCTCCGGCTGCGCCACCACGCCGCCGACCAACGTGCATCAGCCGATGTCGGTGCGGCCGCAGCCCATGCCGGCGGTCGCAGACGGCAACGGCTCGATCTACCGGCCGGCGATGTACGCGCAAAGCAATTCGCGCTACATGCCGCTGTTCGAAGACCGCCGCGCGCGCAACGTCGGCGACACGCTGCAGATCAGGATCGAAGAGACACTCACCGCCAGCAAGAGCTCCAACAGCTCGGTGAGCCGCAAGGGCAGCTCCACGTTCAGCGTGCCGCTGGTGTCTGGGCTGCCGGGCAAGAGCTTCCAGGGCGCGGGTCTGGGCGCATCTTCTGCCAACGATTTCGAGGGCAAGGGCGACAGCGACGCGAACAACAAATTCACCGGCACCATCGCGGTCACCGTGGTGGAAGTGCTGCCGAACGGCAACCTGGTGGTGAGCGGCGAGAAGCAGCTCGGGATCAACCAGGGCTCGGAGTTCATCCGCTTCTCGGGCGTGGTGAATCCGTCCAACATCCTGAGCGGCAACGTGGTGTCGTCCACGCAGGTTGCGAACGCGCAGATCGAGTACCGCGGCAACGGCCAGATCGACAGCGCTCAGGTGATGGGCTGGCTCTCGCGCTTCTTCATGACTTTCCTTCCGTTCTGACGGCGGCGCGATGAAAGCGATAGTGAAAATTCTCTGCATCGTTGCTCTCGCGGTCGCGGCTGCGCTGCCGCATTCCGCGGGCGCCGAGCGCATCAAGGATCTCGTCACCATCCAGGGCGTGCGCGGCAACCAGCTCATCGGCTATGGACTCGTCGTGGGGCTCGACGGCAGCGGCGACATGACGACGCAGACGCCGTTCACGGTGCAAAGCATCATCAACATGCTCACCCAGCTCGGCGTCAATCTGCCGCCGGCGAGCAGCCTGCAGCTGCGCAACGTCGCGGCCGTCATGGTCACCGCGGCGCTGCCGGCATTCGCGAAACCCGGCCAGTCCATAGACGTGACCGTATCGTCCATGGGCAACGCGAAAAGCCTGCGCGGGGGCACGCTCGTCATGACGCCGCTCAAGGGCGCCGACGGCCAGGTGTACGCGATCGCGCAAGGCAACGTGCTGGTGGGCGGCATCGGCGCGTCCTCGCAGGGCGGCGCGAGCAGCGTGCAGGTGAATCACCTGAGCGTAGGCCGCATCACCGGCGGGGCCACCGTCGAGCGCGAGGTGCTCACCACGCTCGGCCAAGGCGACTTCGTGAATCTGGAGCTCACCACCACCGACTTCACCACCGCGCGCCGCGTGGTGGACGCGATCAACACGCAAGTGGCGGAAGGCGCAGCCACTGCGCTCGACGGGCGCATGATCCGGGTTCGTGCGCCGGAGGGCAACGATCAGCGCGTGGCGTTTCTTGCCAGCATCGAGAACCTGTCCGTGCAGCCGGCGCCCGCCATGGCGAAAGTCATCGTGAACGGCCGCACCGGCTCGGTCGTCATGAACCAGTCGGTGACGCTGGAGACCTGTGCCGTCGCGCACGGCAATCTCTCGGTCATCGTGAGCAGCGAGCCGGTCATCAGCCAGCCTTCGCCGTTCTCGTCCGTGGGCCAGACGGTGCAGGCCGAGCGCGCGCAGGTCGAGATTCGCGCGGACAAAGGCGGGCTGGTGATGCTGCAGAACAGCGTATCGCTCTCCGACGTCGTGAAGGCGCTGAACGCCATAGGCGCGACGCCGCAGGACCTGCTCGCGATACTGCAGGCGATGAAGGCCGCCGGCGCGCTGCGCGCCGAGCTGGAAGTGATCTGATGAGCGCTTACGCTCATTTCCCCGTCTCCATCCCTTCTCCCGCCGGGAGAAGGGCGCGTCGTAACGTCAACGCGTTCGATCATTTGCGGAGCGCAGGGAGAGAGCGGGCATGGCGCTGAACGGCGCAGATATCAGCGCGCGGCTCGCGCTCGATGCGCAGGGCGTCGAGCAGTTGCGCGCGCAGGCGAAAGGCGACCCGGACCGCGCGCTCAAATCGGCCGCGCGGCAATTCGAGGCGCTGTTCATGAACATGCTGCTGAAGAGCATGCGCGACGCGAGCCCGCAGGACGGTCCGTTCGACAGCGAGCAGACGCGGCTTTACACGTCCATGCTCGACCAGCAGCTCGCGCAGACGCTGTCCTCGCGCGGCATAGGACTTGCCGACATCATGGTGCGCCAGCTCACGCAGGGGCGCGCCGCTGCGGCGGCGGGTGAAGCAGCAGGCCCGACGGGCTCGTCCGCGGCACCGGTCGATGCGGCGCCCGCCGCCGGCGAGGCTGCTCCCGTGAGCGCACCGGCGCGCGGCGGCAACGCGCGCACATCCGACGCGGTGCGCCAATTCATGAGCAAGCACGCGGCGGGCGCACAGGCGGCGAGCGACGCGACGGGCATACCCGCGCGCTTCCTGCTGGCGCAGGCAGGCCTGGAAACGGGCTGGGGGCGGCGCGAAATCCGCGGCGCGGACGGCAGCGACAGCCACAATCTTTTCGGCATCAAGGCCGGACGCAACTGGAACGGCCGCGTGGCCGAGGCGACGACCACCGAGTACGTGGACGGCAAGGCGGTGAAGACCGTCGAGCGCTTCCGCGCGTACGACAGTGCCGCTGCGTCCTTCCGCGACTATGCCAACCTCATCGCCAACAGCCCGCGCTATGCGCAGGTGCGCGACCGCAAGGACGAAGTTGCATTCGCATACGGGCTGCAACGCGCAGGCTACGCCACCGATCCGCAGTACGCGGACAAGCTGCTGCGCGTAATGGACGGCATCAAGTCGCGGTACTCGACGACCGCTTGACGGTTACGAAACGTCATGCAGCCACAGATAAATACAGATGGACACGGATAACAGCGAAAAGCTGATCAGCATCTATCTGTGTTGATCTGTGTTCATCTGTGGTTTGAGATAGGTATCACTCATGGGAACAGGCATATTCGGCATCGGCACCAGCGCGCTCTCTGCGGCGCAGACCGGGCTGCTCACCACCGGCCACAACATCAGCAACGCGGGCACCGCGGGCTTTCACCGCCAGGAAATCATCCAGCGCGCGGCGCTGCCGCAGATGACGGGCGCCGGCTTCATCGGCAACGGCGTCGAAGTGTCCACCGTGAGGCGCATGTACAACGAGTTCCTGGAGAACCAGGCGGTGCAGGCGCAGGCCCAGTCGAGCCGGCTGGACGTGTACTACGCGCATATCAAGCAGCTGGACAGTATGCTGGGCGACGCGAACGCCGGCCTTGCTCCGGCGCTGCAGGCATTCTTTACCGCAACGCAGGACGTCGCGGCGAATCCATCGGCGGTGCCGTCGCGTCAGGCGATGCTGAGCGCCTCGACCGCGCTTGCCTCGCGCTTTCACGGCCTCAACCAGCGCTACGACGAGCTGCGTTCCGGCGTGAACGACGAGATCGCGGCGAGCGTGAGCCACATCAATTCCTTCGCGGAGCAGATCGCGGGCCTGAACCGCCAGATCGTCACGGCGCAGAGCGCAAGCAACAATCGGCCGATCAACGATCTGCTCGATCAACGCGACGAACTCGTGCGGCAGCTCAACAAGGAAGTGAGCGCCACGGTCGTCAAGCAGAGCGACGACAGCTACAACGTGTTCATCGGCAACGGGCAGGCCCTGGTGGTCGGCGCCTCAACGCTGACCCTGACGACGGGACCGGTACCTGACGATCCGGGTCGTATCGGCATCGCGTATCGTTCGGGCGGCAACACGATATGGATGCCCGAGAACAACCTGCAGGGCGGCGCGCTCGGCGGCTATCTCGCTTTCCGTTCCGAAGTGCTGGACGGCGCGCAGAACGCGCTCGGTCGCATTGCGGTAGGTCTCGCGCAGACTTTCAACGACCAGCACAGGCTCGGGCAGGATCTCAACAGCGCGCTGGGCGGCGACTACTTCAAGGTGCCGGTGCCCACGGTGCTCGCAAACAGCGCCAACAATCCGGCGTCGGCCATCACGGTGGGACTGAGCGGAGTCGATGCGCTCACTGCAAGCGACTATCGCTTCAGCTACGACGGCGCCACCTACACGCTGACGCGCCTGTCCGACGGCGTGAAAAGCACCGGCGCCGGCATGCCGCTCGCGCTGGACGGTGTGCGCGTCACGGCCGCGAGCATGGGCGCGGGGGAGAGTTTCCTCATCCAGCCCACGCGCGATGCGGCGCGCCAGATCGACGTGCTGATCCGCGACACGGCGAAGATTGCCGCGGCGGCGCCGATACGGACTGACGCTCCACTGTCCAATACGGGCACGGGACGCATCAGCGCGGGCGCCGTCACCGGGGCGCTGCCCGGTGCGAATCCGCAGCCCGGCGTCAGCATACAGTTCATCGACGCCACGCATTACGAACTGCGGAACGCGGCGACCAACGCGTTGCTCGTCCCGAGCGCCGTGTACACCGCCGGCGCCGACATCAGCTACAACGGCTGGACGGTGCAGATTTCGGGCGTGCCGGCCACAAACGACCGGTTCACCGTCGGCGCCAATACCAGCGGCACCGCCGACAACCGCAATGCGCTCGCGCTCGCGCAGCTCGGCACGCGCAATACGCTGATCGGAGGCACCGCGTCGTACCAGTCGGCCTACGGCCAGCTGGTGAGCAGCATCGGCAACAAGACGCGGGAGCTGGAAGTCACGAGCAAGGCGCAGTCGACGCTGCTGGAGCAGACCACGCAGGCGCAGGATGCGCTGTCCGGCGTGAATCTCGACGAGGAGGCGGCCAACCTGCTGCGCTATCAGCAGGCATACCAGGCGGCAGGCAAAGTGCTGCAGATCGCATCCAGGCTGTTTGACACCGTGATCGACATCGCGCGGTAGGGGGAGTGTCCATGCGCATCAGCACCAACGCAATCTACCAGCAGGGATTGGCGGGCATGCAGCGTCAGCAGACGGATCTCGTGCGGACGCAGCAGCAGATGTCGCAGGGCACCCGCATGCTGTCGCCGTCGGACGATCCGGTCGCTGCGGCGCGCGTGCTGCTCGTGGAGCAGGCGAGCGCAACGAACGAGCAATACAAGGTGAACCGGGGCGCGGCGCGCAGCGCGCTCGGCATCGAGGAAGGCGTTCTTGCCAGCATCGGCGATCTCCTGCAGCAGGTGCGCACGAGCGTCGTGTACGCCGGCAATCCCACGCTCACGAACAGCGATCGCGCGATGCTGGTGACCGAGCTGAACAGCCGCTTCCAGGAACTCATGGGGCTCGCCAACAGCACCGACGGCGCGGGCCTGTACCTCTTCTCGGGCTATCAGGGCGCGACCCGGCCGTACTCCGGCGCGCCGGGCGGCGTGACGTATTCGGGCGACCAGGGGCAAAGGCTCCTGCAGGCGGGTGCGACACGCCAGATTCCGGTGAGCGATTCGGGCGCCGATGTGTTCGAGCGCATCAAGACCGGGAACGGCGCGTTTTTCGCGCGCGCGGCCGCAGCGAACACCGGAACGGGGGTCGTGGGGCCGGGGGCCGTCATCAATCCGGCGGCGCAGACGGGGCACAGTTACGAAATACGCTTCAACGTCGTGGCTGGCGTGACCACTTACGACGTCGTCGACACGACGACCGGGGCGGCGGTCCCTGCACCTGCCGCGGCCGGCAATCCCTATACCGAAGGCGGCACCATCACGTTCGACGGCATGCAACTGGACGTAAAGGGCGTGCCGGCGGACAAGGACAAGTTCGTCGTCACGCCCAGCACCTCGCAAAGCGTGTTCCGGACCATGTCGGACATCATCGCGGCGATCGGGGCGCAGGTGGTGGACCCGGCCGGCAGCGCACGGCTGGCCAATGCCATCAATACCGGGCTGTCCAATCTCGATCGCGCCCTCGACAACGTGCTGAGCGTGCGCGCGGACGTGGGCGCGCGGCTAAACGAGCTGGACAGCCTCGACAAGCTGGGCGAGGACATGGCGCTGCAGTATTCCGGGACGGTGTCGGAACTGAAGGATCTCGATTACGCGGCGGCCGCGTCCGATCTCACTCGCCAGAAGGTCCTGCTGGAAGCTGCGCAGAAATCCTTCACCAAGATCACCGGCATGTCGCTGTTCGACTTTATCTAAGGGGGCTCCGTCATGAACCGCACCCCGCTTGCATTGCTGATGGCCGGCCTCGCCGGCTGCGGCGCGCTGGGTAGCGGCAAGCCGCTGGGACAGGACCCGCGCGGCGATGGTATCAAGACCGCCGTGCCGAACAAGGCCGTCAACGTGTCGCCCTCGGTGCAGATACCGCTCGAGGGCCTGCTCGTCGGCGCGGCGGTGTACTGGTACGTCGATCCTCTCGCGCCCAACTGGCAGGTGGAAGAGACGCGGCTTTCGGTCGACCGCTATCGCATCGCGCTGCGCCGCAAGCCCGTGACGAACGGCGGCGACGGCGAAGCGAACGCGATCTTCCGCCGCCGTGCCGAGCAGATCGCGCTCGATCAGGGCAAGGCGGGATACGAAGTGCTGGAATTCAATACCGGCATCGATTCGACGCTGCCGTTTCCGCAGCGCGTGGCGAGCGGGGTAGTGCAGTTGCGCTGATCGCGTCAAAGCGCAAGAAAAAGCTTTACCACAAAGGACGCGAAGGACACGAAGTAAAGCTTCACCGCCAAGGACGCGAAGGGCGCGAAGGATACGAAGTGTAGCCTGCGCGCTTTGTCGTCCTTGCTGGTTATCCCTGCCGCCGCATTTCCCTCATCCTCAGGATTTATGCAACGTTCCGTGCCAAGTCGCGGACTACGTTGAGCAATGACAATGGCAAGCGCAGAATGGCGCTTTGCAAAGCGGTTTTTAGGCTTTCTACTTCACGTTGGGCATCACAAGTTTGCTTCTCGACGGTTCTTTGAGTCCCTATGGCAACAGCGACGCTTCATGTGACCAAGCTGGCTGCGGCAAAACGCCAGCTTCAGGCCGCGATAAGACTGTTCTTCTTGGAAGAAGACGAACTCGCCGTGCATACAGTCGCGTCGGCCGCGTACGGACTATTGAAAGATTTGAAGCGCGACCGAGGACAGAACGAAGCAGCGGATAGCTACCGCACCACATTCTTCTACTTGGTTCGAGACTTTCGCCGGGGAACACTCCCGGCTCACATGACGTCTGACCCATCCATGCTGGCTGAAATTGAACGCATTGCAGATCAACTCTCTCCGATCACCGCAGACTCGAAGCTTTCGGACGTCCAAGTCACGATATCTCCGGCCCAGGAGAAGCAGTATTGGAACGAGAGTAATCGAGCAGCAAATTTTCTCAAGCACGCGGATCGAGACACTGAAGGGACACTTCCACTGGAGAAGCTTGATAACAACCTGCTGCTTCTGAAATGCTGCTCAGCGTATCGAGACATTGCGCCAGACGATCTTGGCAACGAAGGCTTGGTATTCGAGGCATTCACGGCGGCAAACAATCCCGCTCACCAAACAACGGGCTCCTCGTTCGATTCCTTGCTTGAGTCAATGAGGCGCGTGCCGAATGATCGCCGCTTGTCGCTTTGCTACAAGGTCATCGTCGAAATGAACGCGAACTAAGGCGCGCTACCAAGTGATGCCGAACCCATCAATCCACCGGACCTGCGCGAAAAGCCGCGCAGGCCGGTGATTTCAGACGTTAAACGGCACAATCAGCTCTGGACGAACGTTGAACTGGGATCTACTTACTCCGCTTCTTGTGGCCGCCGCAGTGGCAATCGCTGGCTGGTTTGCAGCGCATCGTCTTGCGTCCGTTCGCGATCAGACCGCCGAGCGCCGAAAAATGCGGGTGCAGCACCTGTTGGAGGCTTACCGACGACTGGAGCCTTACGGGCGTGTTACTCCGGAAAACTCGCGTGATCTTGAACAGGCCATTGCCGACATCCAGCTCTTGGGCTCCCCGGAACAAGTTGCGCTTGCTCAGAACTTCGCGGTGGCGTTCGCCCAAAATGGGACAGCACCTCTTGATCCGCTACTTATCTCTCTTCGTGCGGAACTTCGCGCCGAGCTAGACCTTCCGCCTGTGAAGGGTGGTCTCAAATATCTTCGAGTAATGGAACACCATGAATAAGGTGCCGTTTAACAGCACGCCCCACTCGGACGCCCGGGAAGCAGCGTGCCACCTTCAACCATCACGGTCGCGCGCCGGTGGGCGCGAACGTTGGGCGTGGGCAACTGTTCCCCCTGCGCTCTTGGTCACTACTGGGAACACCTAGGGAGATGCCAAAATGAGATATGTAGCGAAATCCTTGTTAGGCTGCTTCAGTGCGGTGTTGATTCAAGGGTGCGCAGTCACTGCGTTAAACCCTCAGGCAGAGAATGTTCGCGTCATATCCGACGATGAGAGCAAGGGGTGTCGGTTTCTAGTGTAGCGATTCGTTAATTCGTGTACAAAAACGTCCTATAGAGGCAATGATCTCATCAGCAGACTTGTGCCAGACGAATGGTTTTGGATCTTCATTGTGAATCGCCAGATAGTGACGAATGGCT